>OLSX01000039.1_pt1 | contig 103178 bp, 121 predicted proteins | sample 1673141 | NCBI WGS metagenome assembly OLSX01 (sample SAMEA3136759, study PRJEB25190) | human gut metagenome | biome: human gut; feature: human-associated habitat; material: faeces | place: Austria | collected 2013 | reverse complement strand
TAGTTTTCATCATATTTTTTTGAGAAAAGTGTAACCTATCATTGACGACTGTACATAATTTTCGTCGGGTTTTAAAGAGTTTTTCTTGACATCATAATACGGAAATTATATAATAACATTTATATGGACTTCTGCAAAGCGGAATATCATTCACAATATTAAAAGGTGGTTTTCTTATGGCAAAAGTAATTAAAATTACCGATGACGGTCTTAAAAAGCTCGAGGAAGAGCTGGAGTATTTAAAAACCGAAGGCAGAGCGGATATAGCCGAAAAAATCAAGGTTGCCCGCGGCTACGGTGATCTTTCCGAGAACAGCGAATACGATGAGGCCAAAAACGAGCAGGCAAAGATCGAAGCAAGAATTGTCGAAATCGAAGCAATGCTTAAAAATGTTGAAATAATAGAGGATGTTAAGGGAAACACCAAGTCCGTAATAGTCGGCGTAAAGGTCAAGGTGCTTGATGAGGAATACGGCGACGAGTGCGAATACCGCGTTGTCGGCTCAACTGAGGCAGATCCCAGAAACGGCAAAATATCCGATGAATCCCCCGTCGGCAAGGCACTGCTCGGCAAGAAGATCGGTGAAGAGGTTATTGTTGAGGCTCCCGGCGGAGAATTCAAGCTTAAGATCCTCGGCATTTCAAAATAAAAGAATGTAAAATATTCGCCGCATTTGCGGCAGAAAAGGAGCAGCTTATGGCGCAGAACAACCCTGCCAATACCGAACAGGAGCTTAATGAAATATTGCGGCTGCGGCGCGAGAAGCTCGCCGCTTTAAAGGAAGCGGGCCGCGATCCGTACACGGTCACAAAATATGACTTTGACTCAGATTCGGAAACAATAAAGAATAATTTTGAAGAGTTCGAGGGCAAAACCGTAAAAATTGCCGGCAGAATAATGTCCCGCAGAATAATGGGCAAGGCAAGCTTTGTGGGTCTTGCAGACTGCAGCGGTAAAATTCAGCTTTATGTCCGCCGCGACGATGTGGGCGAGGAAGAATACGCAGCGTTTAAAAAATGGGATATCGGCGATATTATCGGCGTTGAGGGCTTTGTTTTCAAAACCCAGACGGGCGAAATTTCGGTGCATTCAACGGATATTTCCCTGCTTTCAAAGTCACTGCTTCCCCTGCCCGAAAAATTCCACGGTTTAAAGGATACCGATACAAGATACCGTCAGCGCTATGTTGATCTTATAGTCAACCCCGAGGTTAAGGACACATTTTACAAGCGCTCGCAGATAATGAAGGAAATTCGCAGCTTTCTTGATTCAAGGGGCTTTACCGAGGTTGATACCCCAATTCTTCTGCCGCTTGAAATAGGCGCGGCGGCGCGTCCCTTCAAGACCCACCACAACACGCTTGATATGGATATGTACCTGCGCATCGAGACCGAGTTGTACCTTAAAAGGCTTATAGTCGGCGGTATGCACCGCGTTTACGAAGTAGGTCGTATTTTCCGCAACGAGGGTATGGATACAAAGCACAACCCCGAGTTCACAACGGTTGAGCTTTATCAGGCATTTACCGATTTCCGCGGTATAATGGATCTTGTTGAAGAGATGAATAAGCAGATTGCGCTAAAGGTCTGCGGCAGCACCGTTATAACATATCAGGGCAAGGAAATAGATATGGGTCACTGGGAGCGCCTTACAATGGCAGAGGCGGTTAAAAAATATTCCGGTGCGGATTATAATGATTGGAAATCGGATGAGGACGCGCGCGAGTGCGCAAAGGCGCTTCATGTTGAGGTTGATGAAAAGGCAACAAAAGGCAATGTTTTGGCAGAGCTTTTTGACGCATTTGTTGAAGAAAAGCTTATCCAACCGACCTTTATTTACGATTACCCTGTCGAAATCAGCCCGCTTGCAAAAAGAAAGCCGGAAGATCCCGCCTTCACCGAGCGTTTTGAGTATTTTATAAACGCCATGGAATTCGGCAACGCGTTTTCCGAGCTTAATGATCCGATCGACCAAAAGGAGCGCTTTGAAAAGCAGGTCGCCGCAAAATTGGCGGAGGATCCGGATTGCAGCGCCGAGGTGGATTACGATTACATCACCGCGCTTGAATACGGTATGCCCCCCACAGGCGGTTTGGGCTTCGGCGTTGACAGGCTTGTAATGTTGCTTACCGATAGCGCTTCTATAAGGGATGTTCTCCTCTTCCCCACAATGAAGCCTCTGGACTAAAAAAACCAGTAAAATCAAGGGGTTTCGGCATCTCAAATCCGAGTTGACAACAAATTGACAACAATTTTTCATATGATTTTGAAGAATTGTGATGCAGAATGAATTGTTGGAAGGATAAAACACAATACAGTACTTGCTGTATAGAGAACACTTTTTGAATGATATTCAAGAGGTGTTCTCTTTTTTGTTAGGTCTGCTTTTGTCATGACAAAACCAAAACCGAAAGGAATTAAGATTATGATTAGTGAAGAGACAAGGGCATATTATGACCTGAAGAAACGCAATGATATAAGAGAGAGCGCTAAAAGGATTCGCAGACAGTTCCTACGCTATAAAGATGCTGAAATCATCTATAGCTTACAGCATAAGAAAATATTGGAGCTTGCAAGTGAAGCCGGAGCAATTTACCGTATGGATGGTACTGTTTTGATCAATCGTGATATTTTCGAGGAATATTTGGAAAGATTTCATGAGCCGAGCACCTTGAAATCTGAGGAGGAATCAGTATGAGTGGAAACCTTTGGATGTTCTCGGATATGCTTGACGATGAAGATATCGAGATGCAGAAACACGATTTTATCACGTTATATCAAGGTGCCGATTATTATGGGCTTGGTCTAAAGGTGTTTACCCGCATGGCACGAGAAGCAGGATCGGTTTATAAAATCGGAAAGAAAGTCTTGATTCGCAGAACTATTTTTGATAAGTATCTTAGGAAAGTATACAAAAAGGAGTTAGTAAAAAACTCCCGAGACGATTCCGGAAAGGAGCTTGTAATGAGACAAGGTACTATGGTTGCTGATGAAGAAAGTGGCCGAATGGATATACGATTTGGATTGATGGATTATTATGGAGGTCTCCACTGTGGTGAGTGTTTAGATGTTCTGGTCGATGGCGAGTGGGTCCCTACCCGAATTGAAATGGGAGAAGGTTGGTTTCTTGTGGGTATACAAACGGATCAGCTTGCCGGATTGGTTGTTAGAATTTAATAAGGATGATTTGCTGGGCGGCTTCTTTATCGAGGTCGCCCATTTTTTATATAAAAATGAAGGAGGTGTCTCTTGTGAAATGTTTGATGAAGTATCAATGGGTCAAATTGCCCCGAAATCATCTGCCAGAAGGCAAAGGAGTTATGGGTGCCTGGGCAAAGTTAGCCGCACGCGCAGCGTTTCGCAGGGGACAAGCCTCTTATAGCGGCCATATTAACGCTGTAAGGCCCGGAATGTGGTCTGGTGGTGTTGTGGGGTTAAAGAGCATACTTGGTGTCAAAAGTCGCACACAAGCATTAGAAACGCTTGATAAGCTATCTGAACTTGGGTATTTGAAGTATAAACTGGATAGTAAGACGAAGAAACTCAATTATGAAATCAAGGATTGGGTTACCAACTGTTCCGGAGCTGAGTGCATGGATGGGACAGTATATGCCACAGAGGGTTATGGCTTCCTTTGCCTCCCTCGTGGCATCACAGACAGACTTGTACAACAGAATTATGTATTTGAGGAAGCAGACGCATGGCTTGACCTCTGGTGCCACACGGTATCCGAGGACGAGAACAATGCGTTTTCTTTTTTGGCACCGACAATTCAGTTTGGCAGATACGGTGCCGTTATGACTTTGGAAACCCTGGGCCGACGTTGGAACTGGGAGAAGACTAAAGTGTGGCGCTTTTTCCAAAAGTATAGGGATGCTTTTGTGCTGCACCGTCTTCCCGGATCTTACGGCTGTCTCATTTTTAATATGCTGTATCCCACAGATACAGAGGTTTCATTACCCGAGTCTGAGAAAATTGAGCGTATAATCGCCGAAATACGCATTTTGGGCAAGAAAACGCAGAAAGTGGGCTCTGATAGCGAACATATCGGCACACTCATTGCCCTTTACAGCTATCAGCTTATTTCTGAATGTGCATTTGAGCCCGAAGAAACGGTATCGCAAAATCGCGTTGCACTTTTCGACGTATATAAATTACGCGCGTATTTTTCTCACTCGAATTGTAAGAACTGTATATATGACTGCAGGAGTAATTATATATACCCGCCTGTAGTTGAAGATACGAGTAAAATCCGTGGGCCATGTGCGCCCGTGGATATAACACAAATAGCAAAGGAGATGTTTACATATGAGCCCGAAACCGGACGAAAACTCGCTGTATGAACAGCAAGAGAATAAAATACTTGCGCAGTCAGACGCTTTTATCTCACATCTTACAAAGCGTGGGATATTGGGTGATCATGAGATCGACAACACAAAAATTCGCAATGCCCAGCAGAAAAGACGCAGAACTGCTTTCCACAACACACAGGTTCTTCTGCAGCACTACCGTTCTTTCAAGTGGATCCTTGAGATGATGCCGGAAACCATCGCTGAAGAACTGGATAAACCGTTTGAAGGGATCGATATGCTGCTTGAACACGTAGATACCGAGCTTGCCCTAGGCAATAAAAAGCTTGCAGGACGATTGGAGGGCGTGGAAAAGTCAAGATTGCTGATTGATAAGCTCGAAATGGCCTTGACCGTGCTCAAACAAAAGCCCGGTAATGGTGAGCGTCTGTATGAGCTGATTTATCTCACATATCTGGGACCGGAAAGATATTTCCACACCGAGCTGCTTGAAAAGCTTAAGATGTCATCACGAACCTATTACCGTCTTCGTCAGCAGGCAATCACAATTCTTTCAATTCGTTTGTGGGCAGCCCCTATCGCAGAGGTTGATATGTGGTTCGATATTCTCACATTGATGGAGAATTTGGACTGACTTTTAGGGGTGCCTATTTCGTGCCTATTTTTTGCCTATAAAAAGACGATTTTTTGCCGATGACAAGGGAATGTAAATGTGCTATACTTGTATCGTGCAAAAGTGTAGATAGACACGGGCACGGTATAAATAACGTCTTGAGAACTTCGCTCTCCGAAGTTTTTAAGGCGTATTTTTTATGCCATTTTTCGAAAGGAGGTACACAGGCATGGTAAAGAAACTCAGACTGGGCGGAACTCAAATCAAGTCCGCTTACTGGTCGCTCGTCGGTATGGCATCGGCTATGATTTTCTCGATGCACCCGGTTATGGCCGCAACTATCTGGGATCGCTTCTCCGCGATCATGCAGGATATTTACGGTCAGATTGTGGCGATCAGCACCATTGTGGCAGTCACAGTGGGTGCCATTGCCCTGATTATTCGAATGGTATCGCGTAATCAGCGTGCAGTGGATGAAGCAACCCAGTGGCTCAAGAGAATCGTGATCACTTGGATCATTCTCAACTCTTTGGGCTTCATCGTTGCTTACTTACAGCCTCTCATCGCCGGCGGTAACTATTCGCCTGGTGGTGGCACAACGACCATCTAAGTATCCGTGTCAAGCAGGAATGGAGGTGAACACATATGCTTGACTGGATATTTGAAGGAATTATCACTTGGGTCAGCAGCGTTGTTACTGATCTGATGGATGCTGTATCCGGATTGTTCCTTCAAGCGCTTGGAACAGATATGACAGCGATGGAAGAATACTTCCCGTTTGTCACAAAGGCGTTTACAGTCATGCAGTACACAGCATGGGCTATACTCTTTTTGATTACGGTCTGGCAACTGTTCCGTATTTTTGGCGGACCAATAACTGATGCGGAAAACCCGTGGGCACTCCTTGCCCGAAGTGCATTGATGGCACTGCTTATCGGTTATGCGAAGCCTATCTTTTCAATGGTGCTCAATATTGCCAGGGCACCGTACACAGCCCTGATGGACATTCAATTAAGTGCAGAGGATTTCACCTTTGCGGGAATTGAGGCAATGCTAATGAACGGATTGACGACGCTCATCGCCACGATATCCGTTGTTGGACTATTGCTCCTTGTTATTTTGGAACTCTGTCTCGGTTGGAACTATTTCAAACTACTGCTTGAAACAGTAGAACGGTATATCGTAGTCGGAGTGCTCTGCTATACCTCGCCTCTTGCATATTCCATGGGTGCCTCTAAAGCAACGACACCAGTGTTCAGAAGCTGGTGCCGTATGGTCGGATCACAGATGTTGTTGCTCGTGATGAACGTATGGTTCCTGAGAGGTTTCAACTCCTCAATGGGTGCCTACATAGGAAACGGCGGCGCACTGTCAACAGGACAAGGAAGCGTATTCCTCTGGATGTTCTGTGCGCTCGCTTTCCTCAAAACCGCCCAGAAGTTTGACTCCTATCTTGCATCGATAGGTCTCAACGTGGCTCAGACCGGCTCCGGCATGGGAATGGAGCTTCTGATGGCAGCACGCGTCGTTACAGGCGCTGTTGGCGGAGGAATGAGAAGTGCTGGTCGAGTCTTCGGCGGTGGTGCTGGTGCTACTGCCACAGGTACCAGTGCTGCAGCAACTGGTTTTGCAGGCGGATTTGCCAATATGTTCAAGGGTAACTCCTACGTGCGAGATGCAGTTGTTAATGGCGGTCAGAGAATGGGCGCTGGCGGAACAATTGGTTTTGTCGGTCGCACATTCGGTGGAATCGCCGCAAGAAACGGTGCTCAACTTACGGGCGACTCTATTTCGTCCGTTGCATCAAGATCCCCTGCTGTGTCCGGTTCGATAGCCGGAGATATTGCAGACAGAAGCCTTGGAAACTATATGCCGCATCTTAGCGGAATGCAGGTTTCCGGCACCGAAATCACCGGTGGTCAGATTACTGCCAAGGTTGTTGGTGCAGATGGCAAAGAAACCTCTGTCGGTCTTTATAGCACAGGTCAATTTGAAAAGCCTGAAGGTCCTTACTCAATGGTTACGGCCTCTGACGGAAGTCAGTGGTATCAAATTGCCAATGGTCCTGGTGCAGGAGCATTCTATGATTCACCTCAGTTCAACGGAGCTGTTGGAGAAGCTGCTATGGTCGCTGCCACATTCCCGGATGCAGCTGAAGGCACAACTCTGAGAACAGTTGATGACGGTGTTATCGAAGCCACACAGGGCGGTCATAGCTCGATGTGGTACAACAGCGCGTACTACGATGAACCGGATGCGCCTCATACCATTATGCAGGCGTCCAATGGTGTTGAGTGGTATGCAATGCAGCAACACGCTGAAATGCCTGGATTTGAGCCGGGAGACGAAGCACAGGCATACAATCAAGCTACATTCCAAAGCTTTATGCCTGGATACGATCAACAGGTTTACTCGGTCGATGGCTCTCAGAGAGCCGAAAACGGCTACTTTGAAGTTCGACACGAGAATGGCTCCGGCACGATGTTCTACGATACCTCTCAGTTTGCTCCCCCACGTGGAGATTATCAGGTATACGAGGATGTCAATGGAAGCCAGTGGTATGCAATTCACGGTGAGGCTGCTGTGGAGCGCAAACCCGTCTTCGAAAACGGAAAGCCCGTTTATGATGGAGACAATGTACGAACGGTCAATACTGAGACCGTCAGGTACAAAACAACTCCTTCTCGTTATGCAGAACCTGAAGCCCGCGATGGCGAAAGCAAAGCACCGAGAAGAAAACGCTAACATAGGCGGCAGCCGAATCGGACTCTTTTCCGGTTCGGCTGTTTGCTTATCTAAATTTGAAAATAATACTGCCAATGCAGTTGAATATAGGAGGTGCAGATAATGGCAGAACCGAATAAACAACAAATCGGTGACGGTGCCGATAATTATGGTGCCGCAGCGCAAAATGCCGCCAAAGCCGCGAAATCTGCGGCAAATGCGGGTAAGGAAGCAACCAAGTCAATCGTTCAGAATGCGGCTGCAAAAGGTGCTGAAGCTACTGCCAATGCTGCAGCTGCCACAGTTAAAGCCGGTGTGGAAGGCGGAAAAGCTGTTGCAGAGGTCGCCGCAGGTACAGCGTCCGGTGGACCTTGGGGAGCTATCATCGCGGCAGCCTGGGCTATGAGACATACACTGTTCAAGATCCTGTGTGTTGTATGTCTTTGTGTTGTATTCCTTATCGTGCTTATAGTAGAGCTCCCCGGCATTCTGATCAATCGGGCATTAGGTATTGACGGCAGTGAGCCCACAGAACAGGTCACGATCGTAACCGTATTTGAGACTGTTACGGATGTTATTTCAAACATCATTGGTCTTGGCTATGATTCCTCTATGACGCAGGTTGAGACATTGATAGCCGATGGCGGATATGATTACGAGCTTTCAATGAATGCCCTTGTCAATCACGCACAGAGCTCGGCGGGATATGACGTTGCTTATATTATGTCAGCATACTCAACCTCGGTTGATCAGCTCAGCGCAACCGACAGTGATCTGGAGGCAAAGCTATCGGGAGTATCCGGCAATATGTTTCCGGTAACGTCGGTAGAAAAGGAAAACGAGGTTATCACCCCGGTTACATACTACACCTACAAGCCGGTAACAATGACAGTTGTAACAAGGGTCGTTCAGACCGGAACGATAAACGGTGTTCCACAGTACCGATATGAAACGGCTGAGAAGACCTACTATGTGCAGGATGAAGAAAAGACTTCTGATGTCGCCGTTGAGGTTGATGCTTACTCTGCTGTGTCGGTTACACTTCCCGTGTATTCGGGTGGTTCCATTACCGGCACACGCACAGCGGTCTATTATCAGTCCATCGGAAAACAGACCCTCACACCGACAAAAGAAGTCGTTAAGTATCTTGAATGCACCATTCATCCATTCGATAATTCGGTGATTTCCACTGCTTTCGGTCTCGATCTGAATGCAGAGTACAGTCAGTTTGGTACAACATATGGCCAGGTCATCGACAGCCGCGCTCAAGCGCTGAAGATGACTCTGTATGGCACTGCCACCAACGGTAGCGCAGTTCCTCTCACTGATACCGAGCTCATCGCATTCCTGGCAAGACAGAATTGCAGTGAAACCAGAAAACATATTGTGAAGACAGGGCTTTCCCTTGTAGGCAAGGTTCCTTATTTCTGGGGCGGCAAATCGGCTGCAGGTTGGAACGATGAATGGAATAAACCAAAGCTGGTAACAGCGGCAGGCTCTACCACAAGCGGAACCATCCGTCCCTTCGGTCTGGATTGCTCGGGCTTTACCGACTGGACATATAAGACAGCCGTTGGTGTCAGTCTTTACGGTGGTACTTGGAGCCAATGGGATGAATCTCACGCAATAACAGCCGACGAACTCCTCCCCGGAGATCTCGGTTTCTTAATGGATGCGGACGGCCAAGGATGGAACCATGTACTTATCTTCGCCGGATACGGTGAAAACGGAGAGCGTATGTGGGTGCATTCCTCCGGTGGCGAGGGTGTTATCCTCAACACACCGAGTTATGAAGCATCCCTATCACTTCGCAGACCAAACGAAGTAGACTTTGATGACTAAGGAGGACGTCAGATGGAAGATAGAGAATTTGATAATGTCTTTTCTATACCGGCGAACTACACCGATTCGGGTAAGATTCTCGGCGGTATGCTCGAACCGAGAAACGCAATCGAAGCAGTCATTCTGCTTGTGATTGTCGGATACCCCGAGCTGATGTGGATCCCTATGCCGTCAACGATCCGCATCGTTGTTATGACGGTAACACTGATTCCTCTTGCTGTTGTGGCAATGATGGGAATTGACGGTGATTCGTTATTCCAGTATTTAGGACATATCATCTATTACTTTTTTAATCGAAGAAAACTAACATTTAGAAGGGTGGGATACAAATATGACCCAGCACAACTCCGGAAAAAGAAAAAAAGCAAAAAGAAAACCGGAAAAGCTTGAGTTCGTACAGGACTTTATACCAATCAAGGATCTGCGCCACGGTATCATTCAAACGACCGATGGCAGATATATCAAAATCCTTGAGATTGAACCTATCAACTTTATGCTTCGCTCGGATGATGAGCAGTTCAGTATCATCTCAACCTTTGCAAGCTGGCTGAAAATCTCACCGATGCGATTACAATTCAAATCTGTAACCCGAAGAGCTGATTCCGATAAGCACGTTGCAATGGTGCGTGAGGAGTTGGAAAGCGAACCGAGTGCAGAGTGCCGACGTCTTGGAGACGACTATATCAGTCTCATCAAAGATGTCGGAAGCCGAGAAGCGTTAACCAGACGCTTCTTTTTAATATTCCAATATGAAGAACTCAGGCGCAATGAAACCGAGGACTTCGCTCAAATCTACGGAGCGATGCAAACGGCAGAGCAAAACGCACGAGCTTATTTTATGCAGTGTGGCAACTCCATATTGCAACCTGAGGACCCCGATGAAGCAACAGCAGAAATCCTATATATGTTCTTTAACCGTCGATCCTGTGTGGATGAGCCCTTCTCTTCCAGAGTGGAAAGAGTTGTGGTTGATACGATGGCAGCGAAGAACAAGGTTATCGGCATTGATGAAGTACCGCACATTCGTTTTTCTAACTTCATAGCTCCAAGGGGTATTGACTTAAAGCATCACAACCACGTAATCATGGACGGTCTGTATTACTCCTTTCTTTTCATCAAGGGTGATGGCTATCCAAGCCGTGTGCGTGCTGGTTGGATGAGTTCACTGATCAATGCCGGCGAAGGCGTTGACATTGACGTATTCCTGCGCCGTGAGAACCGAAGCAAAACCATTGATAAGGTCGCTCAACGAATCCGACTCAACCGAACCAAAATCAAGAGTATGCAGGATACGAGTACAGACTACGAGGAACTTGCAAACTCCATTCAGGCCGGTTATTACATCAAGCAAGGCATTGCCAACTACAACGAAGATCTGTTCTATATGTCAGTCTTCATTACGATATCGGCTAAGACCTATGAGGAGCTGATGTGGCGAAAGCAGCAAATGACAGACATGCTCAAGTCAATGGATATGTACGTTAGCGATTGCTCCTTCCAACAGGAAGCAGCACTTCGTTCGGTAATGCCGTTTTTGAAGGGTGCCCCCTCCCTTGAAAAGAAGGCACAGCGTAACGTGCTTACAAGTGGTGCGGCATCTACCTATATGTTCACAAGCTACGAGTTATCGGATGATACGGGCGTTTTGCTTGGTATCAACCGTCATAATAACTCGCTGTGCATTGTGGATCTGTTTAATACCAAGAAGAACAAAAACGCCAACCTGAACCTTATCGGTACCAGTGGCGCAGGCAAAACATTCACGCTGCAGCTTCTTGCCTTGCGTATGCGAATGCGCGGCATTCAGTGTTACATTATGGCACCAATCAAGGGTCACGAGTTCCGAAGAGCTTGTAACGCTGTCGGTGGTCAGTTCATCCGAATTGCTCCTGGTTCTCCTCACTGTATTAACATCATGGAGATCAGACACACTATGGCACCGGAAATGGAACTCATTGATGCCATGGATTATGTGGAGCTTGGCTCAATGCTGGCAAACAAGATTCAGCAGCTTATGATTTTCTTCTCGTTGCTTATCCCTGATATGACCAATGAAGAAGAACAGCTTTTGGATGAGGCATTGATCAAGACCTACGCCGACTTCGGTATCACTCACGACAATGACTCGGTTTATGAGGATATTTCAGTTAGTCCTCCGATTATGAAACAGATGCCTATCCTGGGCGACCTCCACAAGCACCTGCTTGACAATCCAATGACAGAACGAATCGCTGTTATTGTGAGCCGATTTGTTACCGGCTCTGCGCAATCATTCAACCGTCAGACAAACGTGGATCTCTCAAACAAGTACATTGTGTTCGACCTATCCGAGCTTAAAGGAAAGCTCCTTCCTGTTGGAATGATGATTGCTCTTGACTATGTATGGGACTCCATCAAGGCGGACCTTACAAAGAAGAAAGCCGTTATGATCGACGAGATATGGAAGCTCGTCGGCACCAGTTCCAACAAACAAGCCGCAGAGTTCTGCTTGACCATTTTCAAAACTATTCGTGGTTATGGTGGCGCTGCCATATCTGCCACTCAGGACCTCAGTGATTTCTTTGGCCTTGAAGATGGTAAGTACGGTCGAGCTATTATCAATAACTCGAAGAACAAAATCATCCTCAACCTTGAACCCGATGAAGCAAAGTATGTTCAGGATGTTTTGAAACTCACTAAGACCGAGGTTCAATCCATTACACGCTTTGAACGTGGCGAGGCACTGATTTATTCCAACAACAATAAGGTTCCTGTTTTGGTGAAGGCGTCAAAAGCAGAGCACGAGATGATTACTACTGACCGTGCTGAGCTTGAAGCAATCCTTCGTCAGAAACAGCAATCTCATACGCATTCCGAGTAAAATACTCATTTCAAATAAAATACGCACAAGGAGGTGTTCAAAATGCTGTTACAGGATGAGCAATACATTATCAAGTGGCTGTCCCAGTACGGCGCCCTTTCCAAGATCCAAGTAAGAGGACTTCTGCAGAAAAGCGAAGATGTCACCCGTAAGATTATCAAAGGACTCAGAAATCAGAATAGAGTGTTTCATATTTCCGATGGCTACTATGTAGGACTTGACCCCATAAGTAAACCGGATCCGAGATTATCCATTGCAATATGGGTGCTTCTCAAATTCGTCGATAAGGTTGACCCGATGAATCATCACCCTGCCACATATCCTTCGCAGATATTCTTCCTGAAGGAAGATGTCGGTTACGAGATTATTGTTATCTATGATGGCGAGGAAGACCGAATGCGACTTCTCCAAACCGAAGAAGATAAGAAGTTCATCATTGTTGTTTCGAACCCTTCGAGAATTTCCAAGCTCCGCCTTCCTGATGCGCCGTGCTTATTTGCCACGGTGGATTTTGAGGGCGAAGAAATCCCGGAGGTTCATTTCTTTACAGAGGAGGCGTTTGAAGATGGATAAAACAAATTCCGTTATAACGACATTGGATAAAATCGATGCCGGTATTAAAAGAATGAAAGAACATTCGGCTGCAGTTCGATGGTTCCTGGATGCGGACAATCCATTAAGTGCCTACGACAAAGCTTTGAAACTTGCAGCTCAGGCGGAAAAGACCACGCTTCTTACCAGAGTGCTTCCTGCTTACACCGGAAATCCTCGATGCTTTGATGATGTGGAAACAGTCAAAGAAGAAAGCGTTCCGGTCGAGATTGGTTTCACGGCGGATGGTTACTTCTGCGTAAGAATGCCAGCACTACTACCAAAAAAAGAAAGCGGTACCGTTGATTATATTCGCGGGTATATGTACCCGGCATTGAAGAGATTCTTCGATGGTAAGAATCCGGTGCGATATCGAGACTGTGTTTTGGTATTCAGGCACGTCAACAGCAGAGACCGACCGGAGCGCCGAATGAGAGACCACGACAACTACGAAGTGAATGCAGTTGCAGATATCATCGCTCTGTATGTATTGCCGGATGATCATCCGAAGGTTGCCTCGCACTACTATTGCAGTGCGGAAGGTCCGGAGGACAGAACGGAAATCTATGTGGTCCCGAAACACGATTTCCCAATGTGGTTTGTGGAAGAAAAAACACTACCGGATAAGGGGGTTAAGCTCTATGAAAACATTATTTGCGGGGCTTAAAAACAACTACGAAAATCAAAAATTTTTCTCGCGAAAAAAACAGAGTAGTTCCGAAACCCCTGAAACCCCTAGAAAATCAAGGCTTTTTCGAAGGTCGAGCAGCGAAAATTGCGTTAAAGAGAGCAGTCATGTTATCGCAAAATGCCGCAACTCGACTTTTCATCGCCGATGATACAGTTCTTCCCCGGCAGTCAGGTCTGGCAGCTCATCACTGTTCTTTCACTCGTTGGTGAATATCCCAATTCTCAACGCCAACTGCTCGGTGATAAAGAGAACCTGAGACTACTCATCAATAAAGCTCTCCAGACTCAAACATACCGCAACCGACTTACCGGCGATACCATGACTTGCAAACTCCTGACCGTATCCGGAAAAGGAGCGAGCAAAACCATCCGCTTCTTCAAGGGCGCTTTACCCATACTGACCTGGCTTCATCCTGATGCTTACGAGCACTATATGGAAATCACCCGAAACCATACTTTCCCCGGCAGCATCAAGAACAAGGATCGAAACCACCGCATAGCCGAGGTGCTGGCAATGTGCATGAGAGCAGGAATCGAAGTAAGACCTTATCTGCTTCCAAAGTTCCAGTTCGAAAAGCTTGCTCCCGTCAGACTCAGCGAAGCGAGCATGTATCTGGCAAAGGACCTGAAGAAACTCGGTGAGATGGAATTCAACAAAACAATGTTTACTCGAATGGTTGGTGCGCTGTTTACTGGTGAAACCTGTTATGCGGCATACAACACACGGAATGCTGTTATGAAATGGAGTGGCGGCGGAGAAATTAAGACCTGTCAAAGCTTGACCGATATAGCGAGATTAAATGCCGGCGTGAGAGATGTTACGTCGGCTATCCTTTTTGGTCAGTCTGAAGATATTGCTTTAAATACTCTCTTGGAATCCGACACCTCCCCACGGGCAGAAAACCGTTTCGATAACATTTACCGCCGAGTTCACTTTATTCCCATGAATGAATTCGGCATTCAGCAGTTGAGATTCCTTTCTGTACCGGACTGGAACGAACAACTGCTTGATATCTTGTTCGACCCTGAGGAGCGCTCATACAACCGAGGGGCTTTTGAATACGACGCGTACATCGACGGCGTCTACATTTATTCGCATCTGGATAGCGATATTGCCAGACTGATTCGCTTTAAGCCATACGCTGTAAGTCACAGCAAGAGCTGCGAAGTTTTATGCTTCCATCACCAGATGCCATTCCTCCGGAAATACTTGGGCCAGAATGTCAGACTCAAACTGATCGACATCAATTCGGTGGAAGATGAGCTTGGCCCGGAACGGAGGAATCTATTTGAAAGATAAACGACGACTCATCGGCATTATCCTTGCAGCTGTCATTGGTCTTTTGGCACTTCTCTATTTAGGAGGCGTGCTCTCGCAGGTGTTTACCAACTACTCAGTCTGGATGAGCACCGGAGGTCTTACCGGACAGGCAATGATGAAACTGGTGAATATGAACCCGCTGGTTTGCATACCGCTTGCTTTCACCGGCAACGGACTTAAAGGTATCCTGGGCATCGCAGTTATCTCAGGAATCATCTATCTGATGTACCGACTTTACAATCGGTTTGACGGAAAGCAAAGAGATCCGCGTGGCTTCACCAAGAGCGACAGCGGCATTTACGGTACGGCAAACTGGATGGATGAAAAAGAGATGCAGGAAGTGCTGGAGATATCTCCCGTGGGCAGCGCCGAAGGAACAATTCTCGGTGAGTATAAGGGAAAGGCAGTTTGTATGCCGAAAGATACGAGACTCAATCGTCACATTGCCATCTTTGGTGCTTCCGGTACCATGAAATCCCGAGCTATCATCAGGAATGCGTTGTTCCAAATCATCAAGAGAAGCGAATCTGTCATACTGACCGACAGTAAATCCGAAATGTATACGGATACCTCGGAGCTGTTCCGACAGGCCGGCTACGATGTGAAGGTTTTCAATCTTGTGAACCCAGAGCACGGCGATTCCTGGAACTGTATGTCAGACTTAAACGGCGACACCCTGATGGCGCAGGTTCTGACCAACGTCATTATCGGTAACACCAGTTCCGGTAAGGGTGATCACTTCTGGGATAACGGCGAAGGAAACTTGCTGAAGGCACTAATCCTTCTGGTAGACCAGGACAGAACCCGCACCCCTGATATGAAGCATCTCACTGCAGTATATCAGCTGCTCACCCAGAACTCGGAACGACAGCTTACCGCAATGTTCGAAAAGCTTCCCTTGGACCATCCTGCAAGAGCCCCGTACAATCTGTTCGCCCAGTCTAGTGACACGGTGAAATCAGGAATCATATTGGGACTCGGAACGAGACTCCAAGTGATGCAGAACCAGGCTGTGCAGAGGATCACAAGTCAGTCTGATATTGACCTGACAGCACCTGCCAAACGCAAGTGTGTATACTACATCATTCTGAGTGATCAGGACACCACGATGTCATTCCTGTCATCGCTATTTTTCAGTTTTATGTTTATAAAGCTGAGCAGGTACGCTGATGTGCAACCCGAGGGACGGTGCCAAATCCCGGTTAATCTGATCCTGGATGAGTTTAATAACGTAGGCCGCATCGGTGGCGCCGAAGACGGCTCCGACTTCGCCAGATCGTTATCGGTTGTCAGATCCAGAGACATTCGAGTAATGATAGCAGTGCAATCTCTTGGACAGCTGCAGAATCGTTACCCGAAAAACCTGTGGTCAGAAATTATCGGAAATATGGATATCCAGCTCATGATGGGATGCTCAGACGATGTCTCGGCAGAGTTCTTCTCGGCTCGTTCTGGTGATATGTCCGTTCAGGTTAACACAACCATGACGGTCCGCCAGACAATTGCAGTCGCACAGGTCATTCCTCAATACCGACATATGGAAGGCCACGGTCGAAGGCGTCTACTTACTCCGGATGAGGTACTGAGATTACCAAACGAAGAAATGCTATGCATCATTCGCGGTCACAATGTACTGAAGCTGGATAAGCTCGACTATACCAAGCACCTAATGTCCAAGAAGATTGTTCGAAAATCCATTATGGATTATAACCCTGCTCCTCCCGTAACGCAGTCTCACAATACTGAGCCAGTACAGGAAGAGCCCCCGAAGAAAAAGTCATCGCGTAAACGCAATCTATACAGCTCGGCACAGCCGCCGACTGAATTCTAAGTAAGGAGGTTTTACACAATGGCAAAGAAAAAAGAAGTTCCTGTTGAGGCTGTCGAACAGGAAGCAATGCACCAGACTGATGGTGTTCAGGTGGACAATGAGCCCGTCCCGGTAAAGTCTTCTGAAAAAAAGACTTCATCCAAAGCGGCTCCCAAGACCGAGAGGAAAACGGTAAAGAGAACCCGCAAGACAAGCAATCCGGGAAATGATTCGGAGACAGCAAAGGCCGAATCTCCCAAACCGAAAGCGGAAACAAAACCTGCAGTGAGGCGTGATCAGGAAACTCCTCGTGTTGTCTCCATCGATGAGAAAATCAAGGTAATAACCAATGAGAGTGAGAAGCAGAATATGCTGCTCGACTTACTTGAGTCACTCAGAGCAGGACGAATCCTGACCGATATGATTCAAGGTGTCGAAATGTATGGTGACGAGCCGTGTGCAGTCCTGTATCACGGTGAGTTTAAGGTAATCATCCCCGGCAAGCAGCTTATCGAGCCTCCGGAAGATACCCGTGGCCAACCGGAAAAAGAGATCTACCGATACTTGGTAACAAAGCGACTCGGTGCTGAGGTGGATTACGTCATCAAGGGCGTTGATCAGAAAGCCGACGTTGCCGTCGCCAGCCGACTCGAAGCAATGTACCAAAAGAGGCGTGCTTACTACACTGGTACAGACCGAAATGGAAATCGTCTTCTTTACGAGGGCGCACTAGCAGAAGCACGTGTCACATCCGTCATCAGACCGGGAATGTTTGTGGAACTATTCGGTGTTGACACCTATGTGCCCCTGAAAGCACTCAGCTATCAGCGTTGGGCAGATGCGTGCGAGCACTTCCAACCTGGAGACCGAGTTATCGTAAAGATTATGAAGCTCGAACGTATAAACCGAACCAATATCAAGGTTGTTGTTTCGGTGAAACACGCTGGCGAGAATCCGTATGAGAAGGCCCTCAAGAAATATACCGAGGGTAACAGCTATATCGGCACAGTGAGTATGGTGAACACCAGTGGTGTCTTCGTCGCGATGGAGCACGGCATCGATTGTCTGTGTGAGTATCCCAAACGAGGACGCCCGCCGATCGGAGCACGAGTTACGGTCCGTATACTCGGTATCGATAGGAAACGACATCGCATGTGGGGTTCAATTGCATACTCCTCAATGACCTATTAATCTATTTTCCCAGAAAGGAGACCTATATGAAGAACTGTAAACTGTCCAAGGATGAGCAGCAGCGACGAAAAGAGCTGGCAAGCCACGTAAGAGAGATGATTTGCGAGCAGATGCCCGTCGAAGCACAGGATGAAACATCGCTTATGATGGGATACCGAGATTACTACTTGCAAATCTCTTTCTCTGATTTGCATCCGCTGATGGTATTCTGCCTCGCCAAAGCGCTCATCAAACCGAGTACTGTGAAACAGCAGCGAATGGCCAACGATCTGAACCTTCGCTCCATTCTCGGTAGCCACGCCATTAACGAGGAGGTCGGCTGTTACTCATACCGAGCTACTCACTGGCTTGATGCGGAGATGGAACCTGAAAGATTCTTCGAAATCCTCAATCGCTGCGTGGATGAGGCAAACAAAGGGTTCCTTAAGCTTGCCAGTTAATCCCTAAAAGTTGTATTTCTCCAGACTGAGTCGTGTAATGAGGTTGAAAAGACTTATAGGAGGAAATGCATCATGAAAAAGCTTTTATCTTTTATTTTAATCATTGGCATTCTGCTTCTTGCAGGTTGCTCCACACCAGACTCAACAGGAAGTTCATCACCTTCTGGGAGTGACATCCCGGATAGCTCATATATAAGCTCAGTCTCTCAGACTGGAACGGGAGACTACCTGGAAGATGAGCATTCCGCGGAAGAGAGCTCTGAAGACACCCCTGATGCGACATCCGCGTCAGACCGAGATAACGAGGAACAAAAAAAGAACGACCCGGGTACCGGAAAGTCCGAAGGGACAACCAAGAAACCTGAGTCTAGCGACATTCCAAAAGAGACCCTTCCTCCGCAGTCATCTGGTGATGGCAATTCTTCAGAGAGTTCAAAGCCCACTGAGACGACTAAACCAACAGAGACCACAAAGCCACAGACAAAGCCTACTCAGAAAGAACCCGAGACGACAGAACCTCCTGCAGAGACTGTTCCCACAGAACCTCGCGCAGGTAAGAATGACACTGCAGCAGTAGCCCAGCGTGTTCTGGAGTATATCAACCAGTACCGTTCGAGCCCTGCTACAAGACTTTCGGGTCTGTCAGAGTACGCTCAGTATAGAAGCCGACAGTTGGTTTCCAACTTTGCGCATAGCACTGCAGATCAGCGTGCTGCAGCAACTGCACTCCAGTATGGAGAATACGTAGATCCCAGTGTGTTTGGCGGCAGCGGACAGCCTTATTACAGAGCTAATGCCCGCGAAGCCATTGCCAAAGCCGGTTACGTAGGCACCATTGATGAGGTGGCAATGAAACTGGCAACGCTGGTGAAGAACAGCCAGAATCATTGGAACTATATCGGCGATTCTCAGTATTGTTACATTGCAGTTGGTGTCACCTATGAGAGTGATATGTGGTACTGTGCTATCACAGTGGCATCCGAAAACACAGATGAATATTAAACCCATTTGGAATCGAAGCCCCGATGCGAAAGCGTTGGGGCTCTTTTCATATCAAAATTCAGAAAGGATTGAAAGTTATGACCCAGAGAACCAAACTTAGTTCGCGTTTACTGTCCTTGTTCTTGGCGATGTTAATGATCGTCTCGATGATCCCGGCAACAGTATTCGCGGCTCCGGCATCGGACATCCCGAGTGAGATGCTGGACAATGTCTATCTGGATGCGCTTGCATATACCGGTTATAAGGTACAGGCGCAAAAGGATGACGGAACCATCTACAAAACCTATGGTTCCCGAGCTTCGGCCTACGGCTCGAATATTTCGTATGGCCTCACCAAGTACGGTACTGAAACCGTAACTAAATCCGGTACGGCTACCGGTCTCGCTCCGGACTTGGCCGGATTCGAGAGCAGCGGTCTTTGCTGCGCTAGTTATGTGACCTATGTGTACTATAACTACATGCCGAATATCGCGGGTATTGACACCAGCGGTGTTGCGAAGCCTTCCAACCCTCGCTCTGCCAGCTCTTATAACACGGCAGCGAATGCTTGGGTAAATGCAGGTACAGCACGTAGAATCAGTTTCACACAGAGCGCTAACGGCGACAACTTCAACCCGAGCGAAGAAATCCCGATCGGTTCGCTTGTTACCTTCAAGCACATCGAAACTGGAAGCATTGCTCACGTTGCAATCTATGCCGGATACTACAACGGCATTCATTTTGTTACTCACGTTGGTAATGACCGTGGTCCCGAATTCAGTACCATCGTTGGTATGAGTAAAGGTAGCTATCCGGAAGCTGTTGTACAGGTAGTTGTACCTCAGTTCGTTGAGGAAGCCGGTAAGATCGAAGTCTACAAAAAAGATCCTAACGGTAAGAACCTCAGCGGTGCTTACTTCCTCGCCACCAATACTGAGACTGGTGAAGAATTCGGCATTGGTCCTACAAACTCCAGTGGTTATGCATGTACTCAGGAAGACATCCCTTACGGCACCTATAAAATCGTGGAGACTGTGTTCCCGACAGACTATACCTATTCAGGTGCAAAAGAATGGACCCGAACGGTAAGCTCTGCCAACGATGGTGTTGTTACCATCAATGCAGTGAACGAACTGAAAAAAGGTAATATTGAGGTTTATAAGAAAGCTTCGGAGAACAACGGTGCTCTTAGCGGTGCAGTATTTACCGTCTATAACACCTCAGGTACCAAAGTAACCACCATTGGACCTACCAATGACCGTGGCTATGCCAAATCCGCAGATATTCCTTACGGAACCTATCGCGTAGTCGAGACGACGTTCCCATTCAACTATGAGGGAGATGGTCAGACTGAGTGGACAGTTACCATTAACACAGCAAAAGGTGCACTTGCGACCATCAATGCATCGAACAAACTCAAGAAGGGCCACGTCGAGATTTTGAAATCCGATTATGAGTCTGGTAAAGACCTTAGCGGCGCTGAATTCACTGTCTACGATTACAATGGTGAAGAAGTTGCGGTTATCGGTCCTACCGATTCCAAAGGATATGCAAAATCCGGTGAGATTACCTACGGCAGCTACATTGTCAAGGAAACAAAAGTTCCTGTGAACTATCAGCCTGATGGTGACGCCACATGGAATATTACCATTGACGACAACAGTCCGCTTGTCACACTGGACATTGCAAACCTTCGTCAGTATGGCAGTGTAAAAGTAATCAAGACCGCTGAAGACGGACTTGTAAACGGACTTAAGTTCAAACTTACCGGCACCTCTGTTTACGGTGAGGAAGTCAGTATGACAGCTACCACTAACGAAGCAGGTGTTGCTGTATTTGAGCGTGTGCCAATTGGTATTGACTATAAGCTTGCCGAAGTAAATACCCCAAACCGTTACGTTATTCCTGAGGTGCAGAATATTACTGTCGAGTGGAATAAGGTAACAGAGCGTCAGTTCCACAACGTACTCAAGAAATGGCGTGCCGACATCCTAAAAGTTGATGCCGACCTCCGTTATGGCAGTGGTGGTGCTGTTCCTATGCTTCTCTCCTTGAATTCCGATGAGATCGTAGAGAGACTTGGATTCCCTTACGGTGCATCTCAGGGCGATGCAACTCTTGCAGGTGCAGTATATGGTGTGTATCGCTACGATGAACTCGTAGACACCTATACCACAGACAAGAACGGTTACATCCTCACCGATTACTATGTATGTGGCGAAGGATGGAACATCCGTGAGATTTCTCCGTCCGAGGGTTACTTGCTCGATGAGAGCATTTACTGGCTTGATGTAGGTGCAAGTCAGTATACCGTTGAAAAGAACACTGTAGAGCAAGATGTTTACGAAAACATCATCTATGGTGGTCTCTATTTGTTCAAGCACAAAGATAACGGTGATACTCAGATTGAAACTGAAGAAGCAGGCGCTGAATTCGAGGTCTATTTAAAATCTGCAGGTTCTTATAAGAACGCAAAAGCAACTGAACGTGCATACCTTGTCACAAATAAATTGGGCTATGCTGAAACTGATCTTTTGCCTTATGGTATCTATACTGTAAAGCAGGTTAAAGGCTCCGAAGGATTTGATTTAATGAAGCCCTTTGATGTCTTTATTAGTGAAAATGGAGCTTATCACCAGTTCATTATCAACAACGCCCCGTTCACCAGCTACGTGAAGATCCAGAAGACCGATGCTGAATCCGGTCTGGCAATTCCGTATGCCGGTGCTGCATTCCAGCTTTATAATCCGGATGGAACCAAGGTTTCCATGGAATTCACTTATCCGGAGCACACTATAATTGACACCTTTTACACCAATGAAGATGGCTATCTGATTACTCCTGAAACCTTGGGTTATGGTAAGGGATACTATCTGGTTGAGGTGAAGGCGCCTTATGGATACGTGCTGAACTCAGACCCGGTTTACTTCGACGTTACTGCAGATAATGCGACGGACGAAGGCGGTCTGACCATCGTGAACGTAAAGCGTTCCAATATGCCGCAGAAGGGTGTCATCCATATCACCAAGACCGGTGAGGTGTTCCAGTCTGTTGTAGTCAACGACCAGCTGCACAAACCGGTGTACGAAGTGAAGAACCTTGCTGGTGCGGTCTTTGAAATCCGTGCTGCAGAAGACATCTACACCCTGGATGGCGTGATGCATTACGCAAAGGGCGAGCTTGTTGACACCATCACAACTGGGTCTGACGGAATTGCCACCAGTAAGGAACTTTACTTGGGCAAATACGATATCCAGGAGGTCACAGCACCTCACTCCATGGTACTGAACGGAAAAGTTCAGACTGTTGAGCTCGTGTATGCCGGCCAGGAAATCTCCATCACTGAAACTTCCGGTAATCTCTATAACGAACGCCAGAAAGTAAAAGTGAGTTTGGAGAAAGCTCTTGAACAGAACGAACTCTTCGGCATTGGCATGAATGCTGAGCTGAAGAACATCACCTTTGGTCTCTATGCCCAGACCGACATTGTTGCGGCCGATGGCACTAAGATTCCTGAGGGCGGACTGATTGAAATCATCATCTTTGATGAAAATGGTAAGGCTGTTATTTCCACTGACTTGCCTTTGGGCAGCTACTATATCCAGGAGCGCAGCACCGATGACCATTATATTTTGAGTGATGAGAAGTTTGGCTTTGAATTCACTTACGGCGACCAGACCGTAGAGGTCATTGAACTCGCAGTCAATAACGGTGCAGCCATTGAGAACGAGCTTAAGTACGGTTCTGTTTCCGGTCTTAAGGTCGATGAGGATGGCAAGGTGATCAAGGGTGCTGTATTCGGACTCTTCAGCAATGATGAGAATGAGTATACTCGTGAAAATGCGTATATGGTAACAGAAAGCGCAGAGGACGGCACCTTTAAGTTCGAGAATATTCCTTACGGTACCTGGGTGGTTCGTGAGATCCAACCTGCCGTAGGCTTCGTTCTTAACGAGAAGGCATATCAGATTACCATCAAGGAAGACGGCGATGTCGTGGAAATCAAACTCGAAAACCGCTATATTCGTGGTGACATCGAAGGTCTCAAGCTTGATGAAGACGGCAACGTCATTGCCGGCGCTAAATTCGGCCTCTTTAAGCCTGGTACCACTGAGTTTACTGAAGAGAACGCAGTGCTCGTAACCGAGTCTGACTCTGAAGGTAAATTCCGCTTTGAAGATATTCGCTTCGGTAAGTGGATTGTTCGTGAGCTCGTACCTGCCACAGGTTACGTTCTCAACGAGACTCCTATCGAGGTGAATATTCAGACCGAAGGCGAAATCATTAACATCTCCTTCGAGAACAAGTTCATCCGCAGCGACATTAAGGGCTACAAGGTAGACGAAGACGGCAAACCTGTTGAGGGTGCTTTGTTCGGCCTCTTCACCGAGACTGACACGGAGTTTACCGAAGAGAACGCAGTGCTCACTGCCAAGTCCGATGCAGACGGTATTTTCTTCTTCGATGACATTCGTTTCGGCAAATGGATCGTAAAAGAGCTTGCCCCTGCAGAAGGCTTTGTGGCCAATGACATTGTTTTCCCGATCGACGTAACCACAGACGGTGCAGTTATTGAAATCAAAGCTGAAAACCGTCACATCTATGGTATGGTCCATACCACTAAGGTGGATAAGGACTATTCGGACAATCTCCTTGCCGGCGCCATCTTTGAGATCTACATGGATGTGGATGGCAACAAGGAATTCAATGCTGACGTAGACACCCTCGTTGGTGAAATGGTTGAGTATGAGCCCGGTCTTTATGAGCTTGAGAATCTCAGATACGGCGGCTATTTCCTCTATGAGAAACAGGCACCTGCCAACTACGTCAAGGACGATGCTTATCATTACTTCGCAATCGTTAATGACGGCGAGATGGTAGAGGTTGAGAACGAAGCCGGTATTGGCTTTATCAATAACCACATGGTTGGCAACCTCAAGATCGTGAAGAGTTCTTCCGATGGTCGCGTTGAAGGCTTCTCTTTCCGCGTAACCGGCGAGAACTATGACGAGGTCTTCAAGACTGACGCCAACGGTGAGATCTTCATCGAGGGACTTCGCATTGGTAAGTATACCGTTACCGAGGTAGAAGATGAAGTTAGTGCAGGTTATAAGCGTCCTGATCCTGTTGAGGTAGAGCTTGTTGCAGATGAAACCCTTACCGTAAACGTTCATAACGATAAGATTACCATCGAAGAGCCACCTAAGACCGGTGACAATTCCAATATGGGTCTTTGGTTCGGTCTCTTGATGCTCAGCAGTCTCGGTATGGTAGGCACTGTGATCTACGGTCGCAGAAGAAGACGCGAAGATGCGGAGGTATAAGCAATGAAGCATAAATCTATCAAATCCATTCTGTTGGTTGTCGCAATGCTGTGTGTACTTTGCTTTCCTGTACAGGTTATGGCAGAGACACAGCAAGGCACCAACGGTGATGAGCTCCAGCTGATGGAAGCTCAGAAACTTGAAATCCAACTCGGCGCTGAATGGGCCGGTGTTGAGTTTCAGCTTAAGACGGATGCCGGGCTTTATCCCGGTACCGTTGTTGTTGGTCAGGATGGTGTTCTCAGAACCGAGATTGGAGGAAGCTCCACCTACATTCTGACCTGTTTGAAATCTGCAGTTGAGGTGCCGGAACCGACGCAAGACTCTGCCACAACGGAGAAACCGGATACTGAAGATCAGTCTGGTACCGAAAAGGCAGAAGAAGATCAAGCAACTATTGCCGGCATTCCGGTACTCCACATCGTTCTCTTTGGAGGCGGTATGGTAGTAGCAGTTGGCGCACTCATCGCAATGCATGTGGTGAAGAAGCGCCGTGAGTCTGACTCTGCGTATGACGATGACGAGGATGAATAAGCGATAAAACCTGAGCCTGAACGCAAAAAACAAACCCTACGGGAATATTTTATGTATGAATAATTTGTAAATATTACTTTAGGGCTTGACAAACCCAAAACCATAGGCTATAATATAGTCGTGGCAGGGCCTTGCGTTCAGGCTTTCGGTACGCCAAGAGATGCGTCAGACTTATCCAAGGGAGGATAAGGAACCGTTACGGATCCGTGCAATGAGCGAATCCACAATAACGCAGGTCAATTGAATATTTAGCCGGAAGGCTGCTAATACTACAGAGTCAATTACTGGATGAGACACCAAAACGCCAGTGCTTGGCTCTGTATGTTTATTTTGCAGACCTTCCGGCTTTTTTCTTTTCTATCGGAGGTTAAGATGAATAAACATAATAAGAAAAAAAGAAAGGGATTTAATGCGAGCAGCATGCGCTGTCCATATTGCGGCGGCACTGTTGTATATCGCAGCGCAGACGGGATTTATCATGACAACAGCAAAGGTATGATGTTGTACGTGTGTTCGAACTATCCTGAATGCGATTCATATGTCAGAGTTCACGCCGGCACCAATATCCCGGTCGGTAGTCTGGCAAATCACGAGCTTCGTTCGCTCAGGCGTACAGCTCATCATTATTTCGACCAGCTGCACGAATCAGGCTTCATGTCGAAGCAGGATGCGTATCAGTGGCTCGCCGATCTGATTTGTGCCCCTCTGTCTGAGGCACACATCGGGCACCTCGGCGAATATTACTGCAAACAGGTCATCGAGGAAAGTCGCAAGATCCTGAATCGCAACAAGAAAAGCGACTGCCACCGCTTTCAAGTTGTGAGAGGAGGTGCGCTTGCCTCATGAAACTGAATGCAGAACAGCAGAAGAAGGTTGAAGACAATCTGGGTCTTGTGAACAAGGTCATCAATGACAAAGTCCACGGTCCGTACTACTTAGGAATGTACACCCGGGACGACCTATTCCAGATTGGATGCATTGGCCTTTGCAAAGCTGCAGCAACAGACAAAGGCGGCAACTTTTCTACATACGCATACAGACTGATATGGAATCAGATCTGTGACGCCCTGATCTACTCCACGCGTCGCATGGGAATCGAAACTCCATGTGATACGTTGCCGGTGATGCCGGAGGAGATAGAAGACATTGCAGGGATTGGGTATGACGTAGAAGAGTTGCTAGACAAAGCAGAAGCTGCAGCACCACCGTCCACGGCCAAAGGCATTCGTGCTCTCAGGCTCATGGCCGAGGGATACACCTGTAAGGAGATTGGCGAAAAGTATAACGCCAGCGACAAGCTTGTGTGCGCATGGATGTCCAAGGCACGTAAGTTCCTGAGGAACAGACCTGATATTGCAGCACTGGTGAACAATTAAACCGAATAGCGAAAAAAGAGATGCTTAGAGTCAAAAGCTTTAGGCATCTCTTTTTGTTTGGAGGTATATATGAAATCATTTTTTAAACGAATAAAGCCGTTCCTGGCTCCGATAATCATCACCTTGGTAGCGCTGATTCTATTCCATGTGGTTTTTATGCTCGGGTATGTGCCCAGTGATTCTATGGAGCCCACCCTTGAGGCAGGAAGTCTCATACTGGGACTGAGGATGCACGGTGAGCTGAAGAAGGAAGATATCATTATCTTCAAGCACGATGACACTTATATGATCAAACGCATTGCAGCGATCGAAGGCGACGTTATAATCCACAACGGTCAGACCCAGACCGTTCCTGCAGGTTGCTTTTATGTACTGGGAGACAATCAATCGAACTCACATGACTCTCGGTACTGGGAAGACCCATATGTCAAACTGGAGGATGTCATAGCAAAGCTTCTTTTGCCCATTGACAGCAGTCAAATATGAGAATGGATATAGAAACACAAATTGAAGAACATAGAAAAGAGTTCGCCATGTATTTACGTAATAACGGAGATACTATAACAAAAGAGGTCGTCTGAGCTTAACCGCCCGGGCGACCTCTTTTTTTGTTTTACCCAAGTGAATATTCTTGTATTTGCAAGAATTTTATGCTATAATAAACCATAGGCTAATAGATAAACCGGAGGTAACACAATGGCTATCAGTTATAAAAGACTTTGGAAGCTGCTTATTGACCGTGAAATGAAGAAAAAAGACCTTGTCGGTGCTGCAGGGATCAGTTGGTCTACAATTACAAAAATGGGCCACAATGAACACGTGAGCACAGATATACTTGTAAAGATATGTGCTGCTCTTAATTGTGAATTTGATGAGATCATGGAGATTGTTCCTGAAAGAAAGGCGGATGGTGGCGAAGAATGAAATTTGGTTATGAAAAATACAACACTGAAATAATCTCTGAAACTGACACGAAGAGGATATGCGGTTATTTCGTTGTTTCAGATCTTCACAAGGTAACACCGGCGGACATACGGCTTAGGACCGAAGAATTGCTTGATGAAGTCGCCAACCATGAGGAATGGATTCTTGAATCTGTTGTATGGGATGCTAATCACAAAGTGGATACCAACCGAGAAGGCTTGAATCTTATCCTTGAGAAAGCAAAGAATAACGAGTTTGATATTTTACTTATGCACCACATCACATTGATTTCTCGACAGGGCGGCAAAACGTTTGATTATGCACTAGAACTTACCAAGCTTAAAAAGGCAATCTACAGTATTGTTGAAGGAATGCGATCCCTTGATGAGCTTGCTGAGACACTTCACCTTTCTGTGGCAAAGAGAAAACAGTATGAGGACCTAAAACGTCTATAAATTGGAAGGCAAGGTGATAAATTGAACTCATCAACATACATACCGATAATCATTCTATGGATTATCATATTTATTATGTTGCGTAATCGTAAGGCAGTAATCGCAAGACAAATTATTAAGAAAAGAAAATTGGAGGGCAATACCGAAATGAAAGAACTTGCAAAGAGATTTATAGATAAAGAGTGTTTGATCACCGCATTTGATAGCAACCATCAGTTTGAGGGTGTTATCAAGGAGGTAAGCGATAGCGCTATTCTTGTTGAGAAAAAAGAAGCTGTCGAAGCAATCAACCTTGATTTTGTGATTCGAATTAGAGAATACCCGAAGAATAAAAAAGGCAAGAAAAAGTCTGTTGTGCTTGATTAATCAAGGAGGAGAAGACATGGCTAAATTAGAACATACTCTGAGTGGAGACTTTAATCAGTGGCTCAGGAGAATTGAAGATGGAATACTAAACGGAAGTATGTCTGCATCCTTGGAGGACTCAAGTGATTTCCGTAGCGGCGATGCCCGTTGCAGTGTTCGTGTATTTGAAAGATATAGTTATGCCGGTGGCAACCGCGTGAGCCTGAGTGTAACACTATTTCAGAATGGCGATGGACCTATCAATCTCTCTGCTATTACTGCAGGAGGTAGTCAAGCGTTGTTCTTCAAGATAAATACTTGGGGCGAGGAAGCATTCCTCGATAAACTGAGAGAACTTTTGTAAGAACGGTGGATGTATGAAAAAAGTATTAGCTGTATTTCTGCTATTTGTAGTCGTATTCTCACTATCTGCCTGTAATGGCGATGTGGTTGCCATTGAAGACTACGAGTGGAAAATGAGCGCTGTTATGAGGAACGATATTGAGGTGGCGCAAAACGAGGATGAACTTGTTGTTGCTGTCGGCGAAGAAGATGACATCCACCCAAATGCAAAAATTGTGGTTCTTAAACTGGTTGCTAAGGACGGATCGATTACAATTACTGATGCAACTAATAAAAAGACCTACAGCGGAACTTACAAGGTGCAGCAGAAAACACCGAAAGGCACCGATTATGAGGTGACGATTGACGGAATCAAGGGATATGCTACAGTAGCTCCGACGGAATACTATGACGGTTCCGAGGTTCCTACGTTGCCCATCAATTTGGGCGAGTATTCCCTTTACTTTACCCCTGTTGAATAGGAGGTTTTACTATGAAAAGCATTAAGCCCGGACGTGGTCCATCAATGATGGGCGGTGTGGTTGGAATATTTATGATTGGGTTCGGTATCCTCTGGACCGTCATAGCTGCCCAGGCAAGCGGTATCTTTGCAATCTTCGGTGTTCTGTGGACTTGCGTTGCCATTGCAATGACCGTGTATAATTTCAAGAACGCCACCGGAAAGAACAGATACTCCGCTTACGATATTACCGAAGGCAACGAAGAACCCGATCCGCTGAACGAGCGTTTCGGTAATCCGCAAGCCACCACGCAGAAAAAGAACGATGTTGATAACAAGTTCTGCCCGTATTGCGGAACACCCGTTGCAGGTGATTTTGAGTTCTGCAATAACTGTGGCAAGAAGCTGCCGTGAGCAAAGGAGCGAGTAATATGAAGAAAGAGAACGCACACAAATTTTTGCTTGGAATCTCTGCTCTCTTGGTATTAGGCTTTGCAGTGCATACCATTGTAGATGCCGTCAGATATGACAGTATGCTGACCTCCTTTCCGTTCTACGCTTTTATCATCGCCCATGCGGTTGAGTACCTTATTCCGGCACTCATTATCTGTGTTGCCGGATTGATCTGCAAGAAGAAATTTGCAAAGAAAGAGGATTAACAGAAATGATATTAGAACTGAGAAACATAGAAAAATCCTTTGGTGAGAAAAAAGTTCTCACCGGAGTTTCATTCAAAGCTGAGGGTGGCAAAGCCTTCGGACTGCTCGGCAGAAACGGTGCCGGCAAGACCACGTCTATCCGTATTTTAATGGATGTTTTTCCTGCAAACAGTGGTGAAGTGCTGATCGACGGTCAGCCCATCGATTACAATAAGATCGGCATCGGATATCTTCCCGAAGAAAGAGGTTTGTATCCGAAAAAGATTATCATCGATCAGCTTACCTATTTTGCAGAGCTGAAAGGCATGAGCCGCAAAGCCGCCGTGGAATCCATCGACTATTGGCTTGGTCGTCTCGGCATGGCTGAGTACCGTAACAAACGACTTGATACTCTCTCCAAGGGTAATCAGCAGAAAATTCAGCTTATTACGGCCCTCGCTCACGATCCCGACATCGTTATTCTGGACGAGCCGTTCTCTGGTCTGGACCCTGTAAATGCGATGCTCTTAAAGGATGTGGTCAAGGAGCAGATTTCCAAAGGCAAGATCGTTCTGTTCTCCAGCCATCAGATGAGCTACATAGAAGAATTTTGCGACAGCATCGCTATTCTTAATAACGGCGTTGTTGCTCTGCACGGTGATTTGCACGATATCAAGCGTGACTATCCCCGTGACCGCTTGGTTGTTCGCACAGAAAGCCCTGATGCAATCATTTCGGATTTTGGCGCTTCCTGCACCGTTGTGGAAAACGGCGACTTGATGATTCGCTTGGCTGACCCTTGCGATAAGAAGGCTACGATGACTCGCCTTGTAGAAAACTACGATATTGACGAAGTAAAGGTCTTTGAGCCTTCTCTTAACGATATTTTCGTAGAATACGCAGGCGATGCCGCAAAGGAGGACTGAGCAATGAAGCAGTTTGGAAAAATACTGAAATTTGAACTGAAAAATTATGCTAAAAACAAAGCGTTTGTCGGTGTAACAATCTTTTTGATGGTGGTTATCGCTATCGTTATGTTCTTTCCCCGTATTACAGCTTTGTTCGAATCTGACGATCCTTCTGATACTACCGCCGACCTTTCCGTTATGCTCGTAAAGGCGGATGCTCCTACACAGGCGGATATGGTAAGAGAAACGTTTGCTGCTTCCTTTACCGACTACGACGTACAGATTACTGACGCAGAAATCAGCGTGATCAAGGATAAGATCACCTCCGGTGATGTAGAGTGCGCCTTTGTAATGACTGGAGCAACCTCATTTACCTATTACGTTGATAATCTTTCGATGTATGATATGAACCCCGATATTGCCACCGGTGTTCTGCAGCAGATCTATCAGATGAATGCTATGATTAATGGCGGTATGTCCGCTGAAGACGCTGCCGGTGTTATGAGCATTCAGATTGACGGCGAAGTGGAAAGCCTCGGCAAAGACCAGATGCAAAACTTCTTCTATACCTACATTATGATCTTTGCTCTGTATATGGTCATTCTGCTTTACGGTCAGATGGTGGCAATGAGTGTTGCAACCGAGAAAAGTTCCCGTGCTATGGAGCTGCTTATTACCAGTGCCAAGCCCATCAATATGATGTTTGGTAAGGTTTTAGCGGCTTGTATGGCTGGTCTTGTTCAGCTTGTTGCCATCTTTGGCTCGGCACTTGTGTTCTATAACGTGAACAAGTCCTATTGGGGCGATAACGGAATCATTGACTCGATCTTTAATATTCCGCCCGATCTGTTTGTATATATGCTCGTTTTCTTCCTGCTCGGCTTCCTCATTTATGCGTTCCTCTACGGTGCGATTTCCTCCACGGTTTCTAAGCTGGAGGATATCAACACAGCCGTTCAGCCGGTAACCTTCCTGTTCGTTATTGGTTTTATGGTGGTTATGTTCTCAATGAGCAGCGGAAGTGTGGATAACCTACTGATGCAGATTTGCTCGTACATTCCCTTCACATCACCGATGGCTATGTTCACAAGAATTGCTATGAGCACTGTGCCTTGGTATGAGATTGCGATCTCCATCGGCATTTTGTTTGCGTCTACCTTTGGAATTGGTATACTGTCTGCTAAAATCTACCGTGTAGGTGTTCTTATGTACGGAACTTCACCGAAAATCGGTAATATTATTAAGGCTGTATGGAAGGCATAATACGATGACAACAATCCTTGAAAAAAGGCTATCTCCCAGGCTCAATACGATAAAAGCCTTAGAGATCTGCGAGATGAGATGGGAATGCACGGTGTAGAATAAGTTTTGGTTATAGGCATCATCAGCCTACCCACGAACTGAACACAGATGATGAAAAGCCTGTAACTTACAAAAAAGTTACGGGCTTTTGCGTTTTCTTATAAGGAACAATAGCCTGCTCAGTCGTATAATAAGTGAAGGGGTCAGACGTGATCCCGAGTTTAGGAGGAACCTATATGGATAACGGCGCAAGTAGCTACCGCCGTTTCCTTGATGGTGACGAAAGTGCCTTTAACGATATAATGAAGGAGCTGTTTCACAGTCTTGTATTCTTCATTGACGGTTATGTGCATGACGTTCACGCAGCCGAAGATATTGCGATAGATGCCTTTTCGGATCTTGTCGTACATAAGCATCGGTACAATTTCAAGGTAACGCTCAAAACCTATGTCTTTATGCTCGGTCGCAGCCGTGCTCTCGATTACATAAAGCACCGTAAGGTATTGAGTTTTGTCGAACTGTCCGAGGCAGAAGGTCTTGAGGATGAGAAAACACTGGAAGAACTTGTCCTTGCTGATGAGCGAAAACGAGTGGTAAACGCCGCTGTTTCTAAGTTGCCGGAGGATTTGCGTGTTGTCATACACCTGGTCTATTTTGAAGATATGACCTATGACGAAGCAGCCAAGGTTATGAAAAAGAACCGAAAACAAGTAGATAACCTGTTATATCGTGCTAAAAAGGAACTTCGCATCATTCTTGGAGAGGATGGTGAGCTGTTATTATGAGAGAAATAAATGAATGCACGTCGGAGGTATTCCGTCGCAGTGAAAAAAGAATAAAAGAGCGTAAAAGAAACCGCAATCGCATTCTTGCTTTTTGCATCCCTCTTTGTTTGATTGTTACCGTTTGGTCGATTATGATACTACCTGCAATGATGCCGGCAAGCAAAAGCGATAATAATGCCGGAGAAGGCATGGACATTATGGGAAGCGTTGATGGTACTGCTGCAGCCTATGTTCGTGTAGAGGTTATGAGCACCGGTACCGCTACGCAGTCCGCTATCCTGAAAGATAATGCCGATGAAGTGGCGCAGATTTACTATACCGTGCAATCGTCCTTCGTGAACTCCGGTGGTGGTAATAAGGAATCTGCCAAAGAAGAAGCGGAAGATGATGCGTTAACTGACGAAAACAAGGACTATTCGCAAAGCGGAACGACAAATCTGTCTTCCGGATTTAGAATAATCTTTAGCACCGAGAATGGCGCACAGACCATATATTCTCTTTCCGGGGACAAATTGATCAACGAAACAACGAAGCAAGAAACCATTTTGGCAGAAGACCAGCGTTCTAATCTTTTGAATATGCTCGGATTAACAATTACATGGGAGGAGGATCCTCAATGAAACGAATAATAGCTCTTGTATTATCTGTCTTGCTTTTGGGTATGCTCACTGCCTGCAATCAAAATGTTGGTCGGCATGCAGATGGCATAATAAAAGCGGATAAAGCGACCATCGAAATCGGCAAGACACATACCACTTTTGAAGGCATGGAGATTCAGATTGTAAATGCTATTTGGAATGATGAAGAAACAAAACTCGACGTCAACTGGATCAATAAAACAGGATATGATGTCGTGTACGGCTCATCATATGACATAGAGCGTGAGAATAATGGTGAATGGTCCAGTTGTGTTACCCTTGAAAACCTCGCATTTAATTCAATTGGATATGAGCTTAAAGCCGGTGCAACTCAAAAGAAAACGTATGCCCTAACTGATATTTTCGACATTTCCCAGAATGGCAAATACCGCTTTACTACGGATTGCTTTATCTATGATAAAGGTCGTGGTGGCGAAAGTACAGAATGCGAGTTATGGGCAGAGTTTACAATTACCCGTGTTGGAGATACAAGCGAAGACGTGAAGAAAACCTTTATTAATTTCGTCCCACAATACATTCGCACAAACGGGTATCACGAAGATGTTGAATATCCGGTGGTTAAAACAATTCGCTCTGTTGATGAGCTTAACGCATATTATAATGCAAATAAAGAAAAGTACTACCTTGAACGCAGAAGTGATCCTGCTTCTGATAGTACAATTGGTTTCCTTGATGCTTGTGATAAATATGACGAAGCATACTTTGAGGACCAAATTCTTGTAATGGTTCTTCTTGAAGAAGGTAGCGGCTCGATCCGTCATAATGTGGATAATGTAAAGCTTGGTTCGGATGGAAAGTTATACATCAGTATAAGAAGAGACGTGCCTGAAGCTGGCACAGATGATATGGCTGAGTGGCATATCTTAATTGAGCCGGAGAAAGATATCACTGTTGCAAATGAGTCTGATGTGATCGTTTATTTAGATGGTGTTAATCCGAAGACTCAGCCAACTACCGTGTATGAGTCGGGTTCGTATTCAAACATTACACTTATAATCCCTCACGACTGGGAGTATGAGATGGAACGTGGAAGCAACTCCGGCGAGTATTGTATATCCTTCTGGCCTGCAGACCAAACCGAAGGCAAAATCAAAATGTGGTATTATACTGCGTTTGGCGTGTGTGGTACAGGCCTCGAAGAAAAGGAAATCACTGTCGGAGAATATGAGGCATGGCAAGGCACCTATGATAACAAGAAGGTTTGGGATTTTATCAGCTTCAGAGGTATGGCTGGTTCCTATGTGGCAATGAATGAAGGTGCTGATAAATGGTGGAGTCAATATGGTGACGAAGCAATGCAAATTCTCAACTCAGTTAAGTTAGCAGAAGGCATACTGACTGAGCAACAGGTCATCGACCTTGTAAAGAAGGACGTTACTGTAGAATATAATCAAACGAGTGCAAGATTTGATACCGAAAAGGGCCTTTGGACTGTAAGCTTCTCAAAGAAAAACACAGCCGGAGGAGACCAGGTCTTTACTATTACACATGAAGGCAAAATCATTGATGTAGAATACGGCGAGTAAGGAGGTGCCACTATGAAAAAGAAAATATGGATACCAATAGTTATCGTTGTTTTGCTGGCTATTCTTGTAATCCCGATTCCTACGGGCGTATATAAGGACGGTGGAACGAGAGAATACACCTCGCTGACTTATAAGATTGTAGATTGGAACCGATTGACCGATGACGGCTCCATTTACAGTGCCACCAAGGTGTATTTCTTCCCTAATAACTTCCGTTCCATTGATAACCTATGGTACAAAGAGGAACCAAACGTAGAGCACTCTTTTATCGCAACCATACTGGAGATCAATGGCACTTCTGTTACTGTACAGCCCGTTGGAGATAGCGCGATGCTTATGAGCACCGATAAGGTTTCCTTCGGAATGTCTGATTTGGAGAAGATTGAGGTCGAAGTAGGTAGCGTTGTCAAAGTAACCTATAAAGGCGATGTAATGGAATCCTATCCGGCTCAAGTTCATGCTACAAGCTGGAAACTGTCAGATGATCTTAGCCATTTAGAATACACCGAGCAATGGTTGGATAAATCGACAGCAGAAAAGTATGACCATAATATCTTTGACCATATTAAGATTACAAAGATATATTCCAACTGTTTCTTTGCCAGAACAGTTATCCCTATGCCCTATGAAATTAAGCTCAACGGAACGTTATCTGACGAGTGGTGCGTAGGCGACCAAATTACCGCGACCTATTCCAATGTCTATTATGATCAGGAAAATCAGCGCGTGGAATGTGATTTCACATCGGTCGAAGCAAGTGATTGGCAACCGGATCCTAACGCAGCATACAAGCCGGTTATCTATCTCTATCCCGAAAAGGAAATGGATGTTTCGGTTAATCTGACGCTTGACGGCAAACTGACCTGCACCTATCCGGCATACAACAATGGTTGGACTGTAACAGCATCTCCCGATGGTACGCTGACTGATGCTAATGGACAGACCTATAATTATCTTTATTGGGAAGGCGAAACCAATGCACAGTATGACCTTTCAAAAGGATTCTGTGTTAAGGGAGAAGATACCGCAGCGTTCCTTGAGGAAGCTCTTGAAAAGCTCGGTCTTACCCGTCGTGAAGCGAACGAGTTCATTGTATACTGGCTGCCTTTGATGGAGCAGAACCCTTATAACATCATTTCTTTCCAGACCGACATTTACACCGATACAGCACAGCTTGAAGTAAATCCTGCTCCCGATACGCTGATTCGTGTCTTTATGGCTTGGCAGGCATCTGAGACCGCTGTGGATCTGCGAGAGCAGGAGCTGACTGCACCTGAACGTACCGGCTTCACTGTTGTTGAATGGGGCGGCACCGAATTGAAATAAAGGGGTGGCGATATGAAGATTAAAAAGAGTCTCTTTGTCATATTGCCTCTTGTTGCTCTAATACTTGAACTTCTACCTTACGGCGTTGTGCTGAACTTTGCCAATCCCGAAGGTGAACCGTGGCGCAGAACATATTCCTATTTCAGTCTGACACCATTCGGATATGCAAACTTCGGTCCGTTCATTACTGCTATACTGACCTGTATTTTACTTGTACTAGTGGCGATTTACCTCTTAAAACCGCGTAAGGGATTGAACACCGCTATTCTGAATGTGTCCGGCTTCGCAACCGCAGCGTCCCTTTTGCCCCTGATATTCGGCTTTGACTACATCACAGTGATCGGTGTTATAATCACTATACTCCTTGCAGGCACATTTGGCGTATGCTTCATTAAAGATAAAAAATGATTATACGATGAAAGGCGTCGCAGAAATGCGGCGCCTTTTGCTGTCTTTTCCCTCAAATCTATTGACAAATGGTTACTACAGGTGTAGTATATAAGAAGATACTACAAGTGTAGGAGGTATATTGATGAAACTTTCTGAAAGAGAGTGGACCGTGCTGAACGCCTTATGGGAAACTGAAGGAGCTGAACTGGGTACACTCGTTAATGAATTATATGAAAATACAGGTTGGAGCCGTAACACAGTTCTAACCTATTTAACCCGCATGGAAGCAAAAGGGTTAGTAAGGATTGACAAAGTTACTTATCCCCACACCTATCACGCTACGTTGGACCGTGAGAGCTGTCAGCAGCAGGAACGTCAGAATTTTCTCCATCGTGTATATAGTGGCTCTACTGGGGATCTTGTCGCAGCATTTCTGAAGGAAGAACCGATCTCACAAGAAGAAAGGGAGCGTCTGCGAAAGATACTCGATAGTATGGAGGTGTAACTATGTTTGATATCTGGGGATTTCTCCTCCAAACTCTTACTGCATCCGGAGTAGCTGTTCTCTTGCTTGTAATCAAAGCATTGTTTAAGGATAAACTACCACCAAAGTGGCATTTTGCTGTTTGGGGTGTCCTTGGAATAATGATCTTGATACCTGCAGGTCTTAATGGACGTTATACATTGATTCACTGGCAGATGGTTGTAGAAGTGATTAAATCGTGGGTTGAGGATTATTCCTTTACTCAGGTCCTTTCCCCCGTACCGATAATGACAGAAATACCGACAACTATCCTGCAATGGATTTTCGCAGGATATACTCTTGGTGTCGTTGCCCACGTCATAAGTTATTTTGTATCTTATATACGGCTTCGGTCAGCATTGCGAAACGGAAGTCAGCCCAGTAATGAGGTTAATAATCGCATTCAGCAGATTGCTGCTGCGCAGAATGTCAAGATTGGTAAAGTTATTGAAGTTCCAGGATTGCCGAGTGCATTCGTGTGTGGAGTAATCCGTCCCATCTTGGTGTTACCGACAGACAGTGATTTGGACGATAAGGTAATTCTGCATGAACTTCTGCACATGAAATATAGAGACACCCTCTGGAGCGTTATAATCTGTTTGTTGAGATGCATCCACTGGTGCAATCCGTTTCTTGTTTACTGTGCAAACCAGGCAATCAATGATATGGAAGCTCGTTGTGATCAGCACGTGCTTGAACAGCTTGAAGGTGAGGAACGTAGAGATTACGGACGAATTCTTCTATCTATGGCGAATGAGCGTTTTGCGAAAACTCCCGGAAGCACTTGCATAAATAACGGTGGTAAAAATATCCGAGAGCGAATCGAAGCTATTGCACGATTCAAGAAGTATCCTGTAGGAATGAAGTTGGTATCAGTCTGTGTTATCATCATTCTGACCCTTTCCTTGGTTGTGGGAGTACAGGCATCTACAATAAATGATTGGTCCAGCAATTCTATGTGGTTTCCTTTGGCATCAGCAAGAAGCACTTCCTGCACAACACCGGCAGGCGCATTTGATACTTACGCAAAAGCGGTACTGGATCAAAATGGGCTTTATAGAGTGATGTGCGCTCCGGAATCGATGCAGAAAGAAATCATTGATGAAATACACGAAAAGGAAACGACTGGTATCTTTCCGACTTGGGATTGTGGTCTGAATGAGTGGCCAAACTCGCAAAGCGGATACTATATTTACAATCTGAAGCAGTGCGATAAAAATGCCTATGAAGGACTTCTTGTAATAAAGGTTAACTATCCTCCCGATGGTCAGGCCGAAGAAGATGGAAAAATGTATCTCGCTGTTCAGAACCTAAGAGCCGAAAAAGAGAATGGGCGTTGGGTTGTTATTACCTTGGAGGATTTCAGAAATATCGAAGCAATCGAACAGAGCTTAGATTGGGGTTGCCTTGAACTTCCGGGCATTGTGTATTCGGGAACACATTCTAATTTCCGCATCGAGGCAAAAGTTCAAACTGTATACACGGTGGAAAGCAGCGTTCAAAGTGATAATAATAACCTTTTCTTTGGAGGTAGCACGTCATATTTTGATACCTCTCCTAAACCAAATACTGAATTCACAAGAGCAACAAGAACACAGAGCGAAATCCTAACGCATCTTGGAACAGAAGAAGAAAGAGAGAAAATTGAAAGGATCGGTCTTTCAGTTTCACCGGTATATTCTGGAGACAAACGACCTGGGAACATGACGATTCCAACCGGAGGTCATTCAGGAGGCAGTAGTAGTAATGGAGAAAGCTGGTTTAGCCAAAAAACAGAACCGGGATGGGATCCGATTATCAAGAATGACGGTGGAGGAGGAACCTTCGACCCCAACAGAGATGCTGTTCTCCCGGAATACTTTGCGGCAGATCTATACGTTAATGATGAACTTATAGCACAACTTGATTTGATGTTAGAGGAAGGAGTGGCAGAATGACAAATTATCAGAAACTATATGATGGCATTTCAAAAGCTGCCTGGGGCTACTTCTTCATATATTTTAACATCAACATTAACACAGTAAGTCTCATTCCTTCGTTCGTCGGATACTTACTTTTCCTTTCTGCAATAGAGCATCTCAAGGATGAAGAACGAGAGCTTTCGTTACTTCATACATTGGGAGTAATTCTTGTGGGTTGGCATTCTGTAGCGTGGGTGGTAAGTTGGTTTTCGATTAACCTCGATGGTGCGTGGCAGTTTATTGATATCATAATCAGTCTTGTAAACCTTTATTTCCATTTTCAGTTGCTAACAAACTTGGCATCTATCGCCACCAAGTATCAGCCTGAAGGCTACGAGCAGGATGCAAAGCTGTTACGGTATAGAACGTTACAAACAGTAATGCTGACAGCTATTCTGATTATTACACGCTTACAGCCGTGGTTGTCAGAGGCATGGACCTATATTTCAATGGTTATGCTTATCGTTTACCTCATTGCAGGTATCTGTTTGATGAAAGCATTGTTTGATCTTAGAAGGTGTCTCCCAACAAGTGAAGAAATAATATAAAGTGAAGGCGTTGCAGCTAATCGGACTGCGGCGCCTTCAACTTTATCTGTGGATTTTTTATTGGAACTATTGACACGCATACAACAACTGTATATAATAGATATGCACAGTATAAACAGAGGTGATGGCATGAACATACTGATTGATAATAAAAGCGGTGCTCCGATCTACGACCAGATCTATTCTCAAATCAAGAGTCAGATTATCAGCGGAGCCTTGAAAGAGGACGAAATGCTGCCATCCATTCGTGGTTTAGCGAAAGACCTTCGTATCAGCTTTATTACTACAAAGCGTGCTTACGAGGAACTCGAAAAGGACGGCTTTATCTACACGCTTCCCGGCAAGGGGTGCTACGTTGCGCCCAAGAACATAGAACTGCTGCGGGAAGAGAATCTGAAAAGGATCGAAGAATATATAGACGAGATTGTTAGGCTCGCTGCTTCCTGTAATTTGAGCAAAAAAGATATTATAGAAATGGTTAATTTCAGTCTGGAGGAACAAGGATGAATGCACTTGAAATTAGAAACCTAACAAAAACATATCCCGGCTTTACGCTGGATAATTTGAATCTCACTCTGCCAAGCGGATGCATTATGGGGCTGATCGGAGAGAACGGCGCCGGCAAAAGCACCACGATTAAGTTAATTCTCGATATGATCCACAAAGATAGCGGAAGTATTACAATTCTTGGAAAGGATAACAGCGACAGCATCGAGCTCATCAAAGAAGATATCGGCGTCGTAATGGATGAGGTTGGTATTCCTGAGTGCTTGACGGTAAAGCAAGTCGGAAATGTGATGAAGCACACCTTCCGCAACTGGAATGATGCTGAATATGCCCGCTTGATACAGAAACTTGTACTTCCTGATAAAAAGCAGTTCAAAGACCTTTCGCGTGGTATGAAGATGAAACTGGGTATTGCAATAGCTTTATCTCACAATGCAAAATTACTCATTTTGGACGAAGCCACATCGGGACTTGATCCTGTTGTACGTGATGAAGTGGTTGAGATGTTCAGCGACTTTACAAGGGACGAAAATCACTCCATTCTCATTTCTTCCCACATTGTTAGTGATCTTGAAAAGCTGTGTGACTACGTAGCCTTTCTGCACAAAGGAAAACTGCTTCTCTGTGAGGAAAAGGATCAACTACTTGCAGAGTATGGTTTGATACACTGCACCGCTGAAGAACTGCATAATCTTCCGGCAGAGGCCATTAAGCATAAGAAGGAAAATCCATACGGCGTTGAGGCTATGGTACTGAGAAGTGCCGTACCTGCAGGCGTAAACGTCAGTCCTATCAGTATTGAGGAACTGTTCGTGTTTATGGTAAAGGAGGCGAAGTGATATGAAGGGATTGTTGCTCAAAGATTGGTATATGATGAAGAAGTATTGTAAATCGTATATCATTATCGCCGCTGCCTTTACTGCTCTTTCCCTTGCCAGCAAGGGAAATATGTTTTTTGTTTTCTATCCATGTCTACTGTGTGGAATGATTCCAGTTAACCTGCTTGGATATGATGAGAGAAGCCGATGGATGCAGTATAGTGGTACAATGCCATATACAAAAACGCAGCTTGTTTCTGCGAAATATTTGATAGGTTTACTTTCTCAAACTGCTATGCTTGTTGTGATGGGAATTGCACAGGGTATCAAGACAACTGTTAGCGGAGATTTTGTGTGGAATGATTTTATCGTGCTTATGCTGATGATGCTGATTATGGCCACGCTAACATCGTCAATCTCTCTACCGTTCATATTCAAGCTGGGAGTTGAAAAAGGACGAACCGCTTATTATTTGATGATCGGTATGGTCTGCGGAGCAAGTGTTTTGGCATCCAGCTTTTTTAGAAGTGATTTACAGGCAGAAATCCGACCAAACACAATCTTAATTGTTCTGTCTATTGTTGGGGTTAGTGTCTATATCCTCTCTTGGCTCCTTTCTATTCGTTTTTTCAAAAAGCGCGAAATACACTAAGTCAAAGGCGTCGCAGGAATGCGGCGCCTTTGCTTTTCGGTAAACATTTGCGGGAACACCTTGACATTTTAACTCTAATATGTTAGAGTATATATGAACTCTAACGGATTAGAGAAAGGAGCGCCAATTATGGAAACACCGAAGGTATTTGAAAGTGAATATCGCTTTTGTTTGATTTTGTGGGAGAATGAGCCAGTTAAGAGCAGTAAACTTGTAGAACTCTGCAAGGAAGAGCTTGGATGGAAACCCACTACTACGTACACTGTTATTAAGCGTCTGTCAGAACGAGGCGTGTTAAAAAACGAAAACACCATGGTTACTTCGCTTGTGAGTAAAGACCAGGTGCAGGCGGCCGAACTGAATGAAATGGTAGAGAAGACCTTCGAGGGTTCTTTGCCGGCATTTATTGCAGCATTCACAAAACATCAGAAGATCTCTGATGCAGAGATTGATGCGGTTCAGCAGATGATAGACCGCTACAGGGAAGGAGCATCAAAATGAGCGAGTTCTTCTTAACCATAATTAATATGAGCATATCGGCAAGTTGGATTGTTCTTGCTGTCTTACTTTTAAGATTGTTGCTCAAGAAAGCTCCTAAATGGATTACAGTGCTTCTTTGGGGCATTGTCGCTGTCAGACTGATTTGCCCATTCACAATCGAAAGCGTAATGAGTTTGATACCCAGTGCAGAAACTATCAGTCCGGAAATAATGATGGATGCCACCCCTGAAATTAATTCCGGCATTCCTGTCTTCAATAACTTTGTAAATCCAGTTATCAGCGAATCATTTGCTCCCAATCCAGTAACGAGCGCAAATCCGTTGCAAATACTAATTCCGGTTTTATCTATTGTTTGGCTTGTGGGCATAGCCGGAATGCTCCTGTATACTGCAATCAGTTATTTCAGGGTAAAGAGAAAAATCGGTACTGCGGTATTGCTCCGTGATAATATTTTCCAGAGTGAGAATGTAGTTTCGCCTTTTGTACTTGGAATCGTGAACCCGAAAATCTATCTGCCTTTCAATATGAATGAGCAGGATATGTCCCACGTTATTGCACATGAGCAGGCACATATCCGCCGTAAAGATCATTGGTGGAAGCCCTTTGGGTTTCTACTTCTTACAATTCATTGGTTTAATCCTTTGATGTGGCTCGGTTATGTGTTGCTTTGCCGTGATATTGAGCTCGCCTGCGATGAAAAAGTCGTTAAGGAATTGAATGCTGAGCAGAAAGCAGATTATTCCCAGGCTCTTTTGACTTGCAGCGTTAATCGTCGTATGATTGCAGCTTGTCCTCTTGCTTTTGGAGAGGTAGGTGTAAAAAACAGAGTGAAATCGGTACTCAATTACAAAAAACCTGCGTTTTGGATTATTGCAATCGCTATTGTTGCAAGTATTGTTGCGGCAGTATGCTTTCTAACGAATCCAGCGACTAACACCCTTGAGAATATTGAGTTTCTGAATTTTGAAGCAAGACGGCAGAACACAGTTTCTGTTCTCGTTTCAGACGGTGAAATCTATACTCCTGTTGGTGCAGTTAATCAAGATTTATTGAATGAACTCTGCAGCATTAAGATCTCAAAGAATGAAATTTCTCTCAATCGAGGTGAGGATAGAGATAAAACCCATACTCTCGTTTTGCAAACTGCGAAAAACATTGAACCTACTATCCACTCTTACGTCGAAGGTTGGCATATACACTTTAACTCTACTTTTACATCTGTTTGGGTGAATAATGGTGTAAAGCCAACACTGAGTTACAGAGTTATCAATCCGCAAAAGGCAAAGCAGATTTATGAGGATATTGCCAACTTTGCCGGTGCCGAAAAACTCACTTGGACTTATCAGCCAATGCTTAGTTTTACAGGACACTCTTTCAAGAGATTCTTATTCGATTTTGATTACACTCATGTCGATGCGTCTTGCACTGGAGGAGAATTCTGTAGCCTTGAAGTCGATGGGCAACCTTACGGCACCAAAATGCGTTTTAAAAACGAGAATGCTGTATATTGGACACCAAAGGAAGCGGTAATTGAGAGGATTCCGCAAAAGTCCGAAGTGACCTTAGAGATTTATAATGATGGAACTCAAGTACACAAGTGTACCGTAGTATTTGAGTGTGTTTCCCGTGATACTGCATCAGCTGTATTTGAGATTTATTTGAAAGTACCGGATGGTTTACAAATGGTTTCCACCAATACTGCAATCAAGCTTGTAGAGCAGAGGTCAATTTCCAATGTCGGTGGCGTTGATACTCCCGTAAATATGGTTGTTACAGTAGACATGGACCAGTTAAAATCAAAGTACCCGAACTATTTTGGATTGACAACATCTAAAGGATTGGAGGTATATATTTGGCAGATGGCCGAGGGTTCCTACTCCTGCGGTCTTCTCCCCGGCAAGAACCTCAATTACACTCAAGAGGAACTATGGAATTTGCATAAATCTTCGGCCTCTTTGGATGAAATGAGAGCCATCATTGCAGACTATATGGTAAATGGAGATGTTCCTAAAAGCAATATAGTCATTCAAGCAATAGGAATGCCTCACTCAAGTTATGCCTATACGATCGATGATGAATACAGACGAAAACTAAACGAACTGTTTTGGTCTGAAATCCCTATCGTTGAGAACACCAAATACAGTCCCATTATTGATACAGCAACCTTTGACATTGATGGTGATGGCAAGAACGAACAATTTTCTCTAAGCTATGGACCGACATCCGGCTTGTTCACCTTCATTCTTTCGGTTTCCGAAAACGGAAGACTTGAATATTACAATATTTATAATGGATTAGCCGGCGAAATGTCATTTGAGACAACAACTGGTGGAACCAAACTCCATCTTGTTCCACAGGGCGAGTCAAAGCCTATTGATTATTCGTTTAGCGTCAAAGAAGGTAATATCGTTCTTACCGCCAATGGTGAAAACGTTGCATATTGGGGTGAGCAAGGTATCAATTCACAATACGCTCCGAAAGCGATAAGCGATTTGAATGCTGCTATCGCTGAAGTTCTCAACGAAAAATATCGTGCGGACAATAAACCCGATGGTTTGCTTTACATTGAGAATTATCATTTACTTACTCACGAAACTGCAAGCGGAACTCCACTCAAGGGTAACTCCGGACACATGAAAATAGCAAATGTTTACCTACTTGTATATCATATGAAGTATTCTGTTAACGGTGGGCGCCTTGAAGAAGTTGAGGGTAATTTCGTACCAACTGCAATCTCTTTCTCAATCGATGAAAACGGTCAATATACTTTGAAAGAATATTGGACTCCGAGAGCAGGAGCCAATTATGAAAGTGATGTGCGTGACAAGTTCCCAGGTTCATCTTCCACTGAGGCGTTGAACACCGAGAAGTACGCCGAGGATCTAATAAAAGAGAATTGGCGTCTGGCAAACGAATACTTAAACCAAATCAAAGGTTCCTCGAACTAACCATAGTGCAATGATAAAGGCGCTGCATTACTGCAGCGCCTTTTAACTATTTCATATTGAATGCCAACCATTTGGCACCGTAGCTGTCGAGCGAGAACTTGGTACCATACTCATTCTCGACAAAACGGTCCTTGACCTGATACCAGCCGCGCAGGTACTCGCGCATTTCTGGGTCTGGGGAAATGGGTTCCACCCACACTTGAGTCTGGGAACATACCTCAGACTGAGTCAGAGCATCGGATTGCGGGATGGCGCCTTCAGCAAACCGTGGTGCAATGTCTCGGATCTCACCTGCAGCATCGAATGGGATACGTTCTCCGGTCGCTGCAATGAATTCCTGTGCAGATGAGCTGATCAAGAGCCAACCGTATTTATCAGACCATACTGGCTTGCCGTTTGAAACACGGAGCTGGTCATAGGGCAGTGGGAGAGAAGTCTCTGTCTCCTGGCCATCTCCCCTTCCGAGAAGATAGTCTGTGGTGACACCGTAGAGATCTGCCATCTTTGCAAGATTATCGATCGTCGGAGATTTACGTCCGGCTTCCCAGGAACTGAGTGTAGGTTGAGAGACGCCCAGCATCTTCGCAGCTACGGTCAGCTTTAAGTTATTCTTTTTTCTGGCCTCCCTGAATTGCCTTGACATCTACTCACCACCTTTTTGAAATTCTGTTCCTTATTCTTCAGACTGAGATTTAATATACTTGCCGGTCTTCACACGAGCATCTGCAGGTTTCACCGCATCAGCCGGAATGAGCCATGTGTTACCGACCTTCTTGACACCGGGAATACGTTCCTCAGAGCAAAGGATCGCAACACGTCGATGTGACAGATTCCATTTTTCGCCGGCTTCGATTGTTGAGATGTAATCCACCGCAAATACTCCTTTCATTGATCACTGTTTAATATTATATTCATTTAGAGGAATAATATCAAGTCCTTTTCGTGAATTCACTGTCTGGTTCACTCTGATTTATGGTCTCAGACTGGGTTAAATATAATGCTAATTATGTTTAAGTGCCGATATCAATTGCATTTTGAACAGCCTTTGAGTTAAACATAATCAACAACGTTTTCCACAAAACTGAGTTAAACATAATATTTTTGTTGTATTAACCGCCTCCTCTTCGTGTAATAGAAGTAGGAGGCGATACTATTATGAAGGAATTCTATGAGTACCTGCGCAGCATCGGTAAGTCTGAAAACACGGCGAAGAATTACTGCGACAAGGTGCGTATTTATAATCAGTGGTGTATGGACAGCTTCGGAACCGTACCACTCACATTATTCCGAGCAAACGTGCTCGATTACGTTTCTTATATGAGAAACATCAAAAGCTATAATCCGAAATCAATTAACAACCACCTCTCTTCCTTGCGGGCATACAACGAGTTCCTGATCAGCTCCGGATGCCAGACCGAGATGGCCATCCTGAAGAATGATTTTATGAAGGTGCAGGTTCAGTATGCCAATCCGTGTACGGTCGAGCAAAAGGATGTAGAGGCATTCCGCCAGAGGCTCCTCGAAGGTGGCAGCAAACGTGACTTCGCGATCGTGACCCTGTACACCTACACCGGCATACGTCGGTCTGAGTGTGTTAATCTCAAACTGGAGCACGTGGACTTGGTTGCCAAAGAGATCTACATCGTTGGCAAAGGCGATAAGTACCGTACCGTATACCTGAATGACAAAACGGTACACGCAATTCGCGAATACCTTAAGGTTCGCAACTCTGAGAGCCCCTATCTCTTTGTGAGCCGTCAGTCTGACAGAATGGCAGCGTCCAGAATCAATCAGATCTTCAATCAGTATTCTGATATCATCACGCCAAAGATGCTGCGCCATTATTTCTGTAGCCACGCTCTTGACACCGGCGAGTATCGTATCCATGAGGTTGCAAACCAGGCCGGACACAGCAATGTACAGACGACGCTCATTTACAGTAACCCGTCTGCCAGACAAATGAAGGAGAAAGCGAATAAGCTATGAGAAAAAAGATTGTCCTTCCCATACTGATTCTCGTTTTCCTGTTTACAGCTACTTTTGCGGGAATTCAGATTATCCGGGAGTATCGCGAGAGCAAGGAAAGTGCTGATGTCTATACTGACCTTGATAAATACGTTGATATCCCTGAGGTACCTGTCGAGACAGAAACAAATCAAACAGATCCATCTGAGTCTGGAGAGATGCAGACGCCTAACAACGACCCTACGATCGACTTTGATGCATTACTCTCAATTAACCCAGACTGTGTCGGATGGATATATATCCCTGATACTGGAATAAGTTATCCTGTTGTACAGGGCTCCGACAATAGTCACTATTTGAAACATCTCTTCGATGGAAAGTGGAACAGTGGCGGAAGCATCTTTATGGATTGCAGGGTGAATGCTTCTCTGTCAGGCCGACACAGCATCATCTATGGACATCACATGAAAAACGGAACAATGTTCTCAGGACTGACCAAGTATAAAAAGCAAGATTATTATGAGGAGCACCCGGCAGGTTTACTAATCACTCCGGAATGCACTTACCGGATTGAGTTCTTTGCCGGATACGTTGCCGGCGTGGACGAAGCTGCCTGGAAGATAGGATTCCAGTCTGACGAGGAATATGAAATGTGGCTAAAAGAAGCAAAGGAGAAATCTTGGATAAAAAGCCCCCTTTCTCCCGCAGTCACAGACAGGGTTCTGACACTATCCACCTGCAGTTACGAATTTGACAATGCCAGATTTGTGTTGCTCGGAGTCTTAAGTACAATGTGACTATCAAATTCTCGCCAAGTTTACAAATAAAATCACGCCAATCTTCCGAATAATAATTCGCCATTCTTCCGAAAAGACTTGTTTTGCTCATAATTTTGGTGTATACTATAGATACTATGAATGGAATTGAGGGATGTCATATGAAAAATTATAGAAAAAGAATTGCTGATGATATACTTTCGCGAAAACTGGAAGGCAAAGGTGCTGTTCTAATTGAGGGACCAAAGTGGTGTGGCAAAACAACCACTGCCGAGCAGATTGCCGCCAGTATTCTGTATATGGATGATCCGGAAAAGAAGGAACAAAATATCACAATGTCTGAGCTGAATCCAAAACGCTTGCTGAAGGGTTCGACTCCGAGATTGATTGATGAATGGCAACTTGCTCCGAAACTTTGGGATGCCATTCGATTCGAGGTTGATCATCGAGGTGAATTAGGTCAATTTGTTCTTACCGGCTCTGCTGTACCGGCTGACACAAAAGAAATTACCCATTCCGGCACGGGACGTTTTACATGGCTGACTATGAGGCCTATGAGCCTTTATGAGTCCGGTGACTCCACAGGTGAGGTAAGCCTGAAGGATTTGTTTGATGGTGTTGATGATATCGATGGAGCATCATCGCTCGGCATTGACCGCTTGGCGTTTCTTGTATGTCGTGGTGGATGGCCTCAGGCTGTGAATATGCGTGACGAAATCGCTTTAGATCAGGCAATGGATTATTATGATGCGGTAGTGCGTTCTGATATTAACCGTGCTGACAATGTGCAGAAGAACCCTGAGAAAGTCCGTCGCCTTATGCGTTCGTATGCCAGAAATCAAGGAAGCCAGGTTCCTAATACCGTACTTGCCCAGGATGTGGCTGCAAACGATGAAATGCCTATCAGTGATGAAACGGTAGCATCTTACATTAATGCACTTCGCAAAATTTTTGTGGTGGAAGATATGCCTGCATGGAATCCAAACTTGCGTTCCAAGACGGCCATTCGTTCCTCTGATACAAGGTATTATATTGATCCTTCTATTGCTGCAGCGGCTTTAGGTATTGGACCTAATGACCTCGTAAATGACCTTAAAACATTTGGTTTCTTATTCGAAACGCTCTGTATTCGCGATCTCCGTGTTTTTGCTGATGCATTGAATGGTGAAGTTTATCATTACAGGGACAAGGATGGACAGGAGTGTGATGCTGTTGTTCATTTGAAAAATGGTAAGTATGGTCTCATTGAAATAAAATTAGGTGGCGACAAACTTATTGAAGAGGGCGCAAATAGCTTAAAGGCAATGGAATCCAAAATCGACACAGACAAAATGAATGCTCCTTCCTTCTTAATGGTTTTGACAGGTACCAGCGACTATGCGTACCGTCGTCCGGACGGAGTGTATGTTGTTCCGATTGGATGCCTAAAGAATTAAGAGCAAATCTCTCAAAGAACGATAAAGAAGGAGGATATAGTTTGCTTAACCTGTTTAAGCCCGGCGGTTCAAAAAGACGAGCGATGGTGTTCGTTGATTATGAATCCTGGTTTTACTCATACAAAACGCTTTACAATATGTGCCCGGATCCGAAAGAATTCCGGAACAAATTAGAAGCTGAGTATGACATAGAAGATATTATGGTGTTTGGTGATTTCTCATCGCCGGTTATAGCTGAAGAACTTGGGAAATTACGCAGCATCACAAACACCATAATTGAGACCGGCAACACATTTAATCGTCGCAAGAAAGATATGACTGATTTTATTATGCTTGACTATATATATCAGTATGCCGATCAAAACAAAAGAACTGGCACGTATATTATTTTTACAGGCGACGGTCACTTCCAATCTGTAACGAAATACCTTTCACAAAAGAAAAAGAAACACGTAATCATTTATGGTGTTACAGATTCGATCAGCCGCCAACTGAGAGATGCTGCTTCAGAAGTAAGGGAACTCCCTACAGATAGTGAATTGATGAAGCGTAATTATAGTTTGATTATTAAGAATATGGATTATGTTTATAAGAACCCGCGCATAATTCCAACATTTATGGGCACCGCAGAGGCAGTAGCCAAGCACAATAACATCAATATAGAGGAAATTAAATGTGCCCTTTCGGAGATGCTCGATAAAGGTTATTTGACAAAAGGGTTCAAACGAGTAGGATACAGCTCCGTAAAAGTGCTGTATGCAGAATGGGACAAATTACAGGCCGATGGATTATGGAGTCCCGATACATAAAAGCTTTTACAAGGAAACCGGCGGATCTGCGGATTCGCCGGTTTTATTATGCAAAAAAGTTGCTTCCAACATTAGCAAACCGAATTGATACAACGCTATTGGCTCATTCAACTTGCAGTGGCCTTTCCGTATACTAATTAGTAAAGAAACAATGCTATGTGCTTTGGGGGGTGATGAAATGGACAAGGTGGCATTGGGTAGTAAATTAAGAGAAGCTCGTAAAAATAAGGGCTATACACAGGAAGTACTTGCGGAAAAAGCAGATATCGGTGTGATGTACCTCGGAGAAATCGAGCGTGGCATTAAGATGCCGAGTATGAATATCTTTATTAAGCTGATCGAAGCTTTGGATATTTCAGCGGATTACGTATTGAGAGATGAGCTCTCCTCGGGCAAAGAGTATGTATTTGACGAGATTACAAAAAAATTAGATAACCTAACCCCGCAGCAGAGAAAGACCGCTACGGACATTTTGGATGCATACATACGCAATTTATAAAAATGAAGACTCAGAAGATGCCGGCAACGGTATCTTCTTTTTTTGACCTTTTTCAAGAAATTTTTATTCGACACCACCTTTCGACAGATTCTGCATATTCTCCGTGGTAATATTAGCACATAGCACGATAACAATGCTATTTGCTAATGCTGAAAGGAGTGATATAATGGTAGTTGTTGGAGTAACCCGTCGCATTGACGACCTTGGCCGAATTACGATTCCTTCTGAAATACGCAAAACCTATCAGTTGGATAAGAACGATCCGGTCGAAATCATAGGGACCGAAGATGGCATCCTCTTACGTGTCCCCAATATATGTATAACTAAATTGAATGAAGAGAACGAGTAAAGGAGATTGAATGATGTTTAAAACTATGTTTGAATGCTTTAAGAAAGAATCTATGTTATTTGAATTGATAGCTTTTATGGAGAGAAACTCTGACGGCTTTGCAGAGAGCCGCAGCAACTATAACGAATGCCTCAATATGCTAAGAAAAGAACTCGGCAACAACGCTGCCGTATCCGTGGATGAGTTTGACGCAGCTCTGCACGATGCAATCTGCTCAGATTTAGTATACTCAGCGTACCTGGGCTTTAAGGCGAACCTTGATTATTACGAGAATCCTCTGGCGAACAATTTCTTGGAAGTTGACCCGGAGATCTACCTGCGCGAAGGCACAGCTCACCGTCTGCCTGCATACAAGAAAGCTTATGCCAAGGTAGATGCTTTCTATAAACAACTTTCCCCCGAACTGAGGGAAGCAACAGATGCTGTAACCGATTACGAGTCTCATCTTGAGACAGTAGGCCCGAAACTCGCTCATTATTGGGCATTTAAGAAGGCAAACAGCTTCTTTCCGAAGGTTGTCCCGGGATACTGCGCATCTATTCCTTTTACATATGCCTATGAGCACATGCTTGCAAAGTATATGGGCATCACAATTATCCAGTTGAATGAAATCAGTATAGATGCCACATCGGAGGCTTCTTAAGCTTACTTTCTCTCAACCACTTGACTATTAGGTTTTCTGTTGCTATAATATATATGTTAAGTTTCTTTGTTCTTCGTAAGAGGATCACAGTTTATCAGATTTGTACAGTGTCATTTGCCCGTTACGGGCGAATGGCACCTTTTTTGTTTTCTTCTGCTTTCTTCCAGTAAGAAGCACAAGTCCCATGGGACTGGAGGGCATTGCCCTTCGTTCTACAACTCAATCTTGGCCCTTAGGGTCACAATGCACTCAGAGATTTACTGTCTTTGGGTGCATTTTTATATAGATCGGAGCCGTAAGGTTCCCCCAACCTTTTTTCTCGGGGAGCCATTGGCTTTCCGTTACTATATAAAAATATCTTATAAGGAGTGTGAATCACTATGCGAAAGTTATCTTTCGGATTAACCATTGCCATGCTTATTATGGCAGTCATCATCTTGCCCATTGGGGTATCAAACATCATTCTGGCATTACAGCTCGGCCTGATCTTCGAGTGTGTCAGCAGCATCTTCTTCCTATGTCTCTTTATTGCTTTCTGCTTGCTTGAAGTAAGAGAGTTTATAAGAGACTACGAGTGGTATTACAGTGAAGCACCGGCTGAAGTCACAGCTGATACTGAAGATGATTTCGGACCGTTTTAGGAGGTGTCAGTATGCGTTTGTACCTTACAGCAAAAACAGCAATGAAGGATTTGGTCATCGATTACATCGAGGTCAATCTGAAGAACGGGAAGACAATTTCTCTGACCTGGGACGAAAGTGAGTTCGGCATTGATGACGGCCTTTTTACAGCCCGATATAAGGGTGTGTATTTCGATGAAGTCTACGGTAACGGTCTCATTAACGAACTCAGGGATATGCAGATCGCAGAAATCGGTGTGTACAGCGAGAATAACGAGCCAGTTACCCTTGCAGTTGTTCACGTAACTGTTGAGGATGAGCTTGAAAGGCTCGATTTTATCGGTTTGCTCTATCAGGAGGGTGATTTCGAGTTCACTGTGCCTATGGGCGACGAACACGAGATTAAACATTCCAATGAAACGGTAGACTGTTCACGCCTGGGCTTTTTCGATGAAATGGAAGAGTCATGTTGGGATCTGTTCAAATCTTACTGCGAACTTCTTGGTGTCGAGCTGGTGCCGGATAACGATGATGAGGATGCAATATCCTTTGATATCGCCAAAGGTATCCAGGACCACATCATAGACCTCTTCCTGAAGGCAGGCGTCAAACTGAATTTTGATTCCAGCCAGGAGGTGTAATGATGCCAATGAAAAGCAGTTACAAGGATGAACTGATTTCTGAAATCAAATCGCTTGCTCAGTCACAAGGTCTCAATACGGTTTTTACAACCTTCCTTGAGATTACAGCGACGAGTATTGCAGCGCAGATGGATCCGCAAAATGCAGAAGAACGTGAGCAAAGATATCAGGCGATTGCATCTAAGATGACGCCTGAAACATTATCTTCTTATGCTCGTATGTTTGCTCTACTTGCCTTGGCCACGAAAGCGCAAGCCGAAGATCCTTGCGATATTCTCGGTGATGTGTATCATCAGTTGAGGCTCAATAACGAGTGGAATGGACAGTTCTTCACACCAGACCATATCTGCAGACTCATGGCACAGCTTACTGACATTGATGTTCCTGCGGATAAAGAAGGGCCGATTACCATCAATGAGCCGACGTGCGGTTCGGGAACAATGGTTATCGGTGCAGCATGGGCTATGCAGCGAAAAGGTATCGATTACCGTCACAAAAGCTTTTTTGTGGCACAGGATATTGATATCCGATGCGTGTGGATGGCTTATATCCAACTGAGTCTGTACGGGATACCTGCTGTTGTCATCCACGGCAATACATTGACAATGGAAACCTGGTCTCAATGGTATACTCCTTGTGCTGCAGTTCCCTTTATGGAAGAATCTGCGGAGAAAGGAGCTTAACGATGTTGCAGATACAGGATTTCCGTCAGACTGGCTATTACGTGCTTAACGACAAAAAGGCATGATATTCAGAAACTTACTTGCAAGCAGCTGAGGATTCACTGTGGCACCGGTCGTGCTCTTCACATCAGTGGTACTGGAAGGGATAGGAAATATACCTACCGGGTTGGATGCATGACCGACATTGGTGATGTGCCGATGGCTGAATGGAACGCCCTTGCTCGATATATCATCGAACGAGGCGGCGAACAGGACTTGTACGAAGGACTTGCCGAGTATGCTAAAAGCTGTGCCTGGCTTCATTCTAAGAATGAACGCGAGGAATATGCTTTGAAGCTGCACATTTCAAGAATCTTTGATGATCAGAAATGGGTTGGCTACCAAGAGTTCAATCGTACTCATCGCCCTTGGATTTTACAAGGAGATGCGAAAGGAGTGGAAAATATGTGAGTGCATATAACGAAAACTCTTTCTTGCAGAAGAAGGTCGCAGCGACCGGAAAACTGCATAGCTGCACCCGAAAGGTACTTATCACCAGACTGAGATCCTGGGGTGCTATTCCTGCCTACAAGGTAAGTCGTCGCACTGATTTTCTGATTGTCGGTATTAGACCCGGCAGCAAGCTCGTCAGGGCAAGAGAATTCGGCGTGACTATCATTTACGAGCAGGAAATTGAATACTTGCTGACACCTAAGGAGCAGCACAACGAGGACGAAGCTTTATAGGCTCCGTCTATTTCTTTTTATGGAGGTAATTATGGATAAGCAGAAGAAACAAATTCGTATTATTGGCTCCTTTATGCAGCCTGTTAAGGTTGGCGAGCCTGCCTACATCTGTGAGTATGGCGGTGGCTACCGTCAGACCAGCATTGTAGAGAAATACGAAAGAGTATCCAAATCAGAATGCGTGATCGAGACGCGAAGCTCTCTGTATTCGATGCATCTTGTGTCATCCCAGTCCCTTACGAAAGGAGCTGTCTCAGTATGACAAAAGAAGCAAAGAGCGAACGCTTTGTGCGTTTGGCAGAGGCCAGAGTCAATAAAATTATCAAAATGGTTCGCCTGCTTGGTAATCTGTCTTGGTCATCAAACTATGAGTACACCACGGATCAGGTGGCGCAGATCTTCAAGGCTCTCCAGACTGAGCTGAGCACGGCAAGACAACGCTTTGCTGCAGGTAAAAAAAGAAAGCCTCGCTTCTCACTTTCTGATGAGGCGGCTCCACCTTTTGACCTGGAAGACTGTCCATCCATCGCTCTTATTTTGCCCGATGGCTCGTATCTGAGTGCATATGCCATCGATGACAACGATTTTCCTGCAATCAACTTGTATTGGGAAAACGGATTCACCGAGGAAAAACATCGGGTATGCTTTGCCGAATACAATCCGGAACGCGGCGCAGGCCAGGAGCTTTGCGTTGGTGCCTATAAATTCGGCGAAGAAGATACGTATCATTATGCTCCCTTCAATAAGGTTATGGGAGAAGAAAAGGAGTAGTTCTTATGTGTGAGAAGAAAGATATTAACTTTAACACAATATTTGCTCCGGCTGATGAAGAGACTCGAAAGCGATTAAGGAAGGTAGTTGCCGATGATGAGTTGGCAAAGAAGTTTGCCGAAACCTTTATCGACGAAATCCAAAATGATGATGAGACCTTGGAAAAGGTCGGCTATCACATGGCGCAGGCAATCCTTGAAAACAATGCTGAAGCATTGCTGATTGCCGTCTGCGGTTGGTCGAGCAAGAGTCTATTAAACATTATGGAGCACGGCGTTGCCTACCCTTCTGAGGAGGTGACGAAATGATTGAACCTGTAAAGGCAATCAAATTATCTTGGGCGCAAGTCTCAGACTGTATCAGTGAAGAGGTCAGTAAGATCCTCGGTCGTAGAGTTGTTTGTGATTCCCGTTGGAATGATTATTGCTATTGGGCAACTATGATTGCCGGCAAGAGAATTCCTATTGAGGAACTCTATAAGATTCTCGATTCTCTGGATGCGAATGACTATCAACGTGCTGATTCTTTGCCCGAATCTGTCGAACTGACGCATACCGTTGGAGAAATCGGTATGGATGCGTCAGAACTTCTGTTGGAGCGTTACTTCGGTTATAAGTGGGAAACCACACATATCGAAGAGGATTTCTTATGGCTCCTTGGAGAAAAGGAAGGTGAACACCATGAAACCAGAGATTAATTGGGTTGTTCATCTTGTTAAAAACGGTGTTGCTTGTGCTTGCTGTGGCGACGTTGAGAACGGTTTCATTCAATATGCCTGCAACGGACATACACATGGGATGGAACAATACGAACACCCAGACTTTCAATTAGTCCTGAGTCTTCCTGATAAGGAGATTTGCCGTATACTTAACACCTTTGGTTTGTGGGTGCAAGCCGGAAGGCGTTTTCACAACGGTGAACTCGTTGAAGGAATATATCTGGACTGTCCTGTTCGGTTACAGGAATTTGAAGAGACCGGTCGTACTGTTTTCCGCGTTGTTATCCCAGATAAGCATAACCGTTTTCCTGAGGACACCAACTGTGAGTATCCGTACACACTGCAGATCTTCGACACAGAATTTCTTTCCCGTAAAGGAGGGTTTTCGCAATGAAAATCAAATTATATCAAATTGCTCCCGAAAGAGACGACAAGAACCTGATGTTTATGAACTACGAGTGGACCGTCAAACACGGCGGTGTTCATTCGGGCCCATATGAGCTCGTCTTTGACGGAGAGGTAGATGCCAAGAGATTAGAAGACATCTTCCAAATCTTTAACTTAAGACTCCCTGAAGGCTACAGAGGCCGATCTATGAGCGTATCCGATGTTGTTTGGGCAGAAGATCTCGGAACATTTTTCTGTGATTCTTTCGGCTTCAAACAGCTCAAGAAATTCAAGGGCGATACATGTCCCTGGAGGAAGTTCGATGGATGAGCTTTATAAGAACCTGGTCAAAGTTGCTCCCAGAGAGCAAATACACTTCAAATGCAAAGGATGTGGTACTTGCTGCCGAAACGTAAAGCAACAGGTGCCTTTGGAAACCCTTGATGTATTCCGTATCGCACGTTATCTGCAAAACCATGGTGAACCCATTCATTGTATGGATGACATTCTGGAACTGTATGCAGAGCCCGCCCTTCTGGATGAGTGTGGGTATTTCGTATATTTCCTTAAAACCGTTGGTGAGAATGACGCGTGCATCTTCCTGGATGAGAATAATCGCTGTAAGATCCATTCTGTTAATCCCAGAGCTTGCCGCACATACCCGTTTATTGCGGCGCCACTGGATGAAGGCGGATTTGAAACACTGATTTCTTTTGAACGCAAGTTTCATTTCAATGGGCCTGTCGTTCATCCGAGAACGTGGATGAAAAAGCGATTCACCCCGGAAGATAAGGAATTCCTCCGGACTGATCTTGGTTCTGCGAAAGAGATAGCACGTCTACTCAGAAAGGTGCCGAAGGAGAGACTGACAACAGCACTTGTCTGTTTCCAGAGACTCAAATACGGTGACTATGAGTTGGATATGCCATTTCTGCCTCAGTATGAGAGAAATACCCAATTGCTTTTGGGGTGGCTTCGAGAAGAAGCGAATGTATCTTGTCAATAAAACGACACAGTAAGGAAGGGATCTGTCATCAGGTCCCTTCTGTTTCAGAATAGGAGAATAAAATTATGGGTGATCCAAGATTACAACACATCGCTGAGAACTTTGATTCTATGAAGCGAGAACTTAACGATACTTTCAGATTTCACTGTACACAATGCGGCAAGTGCTGCGTAAACCGTGAGGATATCCTGATGTCCCCTCAGGACGTGTTTAAAGCAGCAAAAGCGCTGCAGATGACACCGCACGACTTCGTGCAATTATACTGCGAGTGCTATTTGGGAAGCACTTCCCGAATGCCGATCGTTCGCCTTCAGCCAAGGGGGTCTATCAAACGATGCCCATTGCTGAAGGATAGAAAGTGTATGATTCACGATGCAAAGCCGGCAGTGTGTGCAATGTTCCCGTTGGGACGTGCCATTAGAATTGACAAAGAAGATGCCGAGAAGGAGGAATTACCACCGATGAAGGTTGAGTATATTATCAATCCAATCGATTGTGGTGACTTCTCCGAGACTCACACGGTCAAGGGTTGGTTGGAGTCCTTTGGCATTCCTCTTGAGGATGAGTATTTCCTTAAATGGCAGAAGACCATTTCTATGCTCAGCCCGCGCATTCAGAAACTTGAAAAGGAACTTGATGATAACCTAATGGATAAAATCATCAGCGTTATGTACATCAAGCTGTATCTTGACTACGATTTGGGGATTGATTTTTATCCTCAGTTCGTCAAGAACGCAGATGGATGCGTAGAAATGCTCAAAATGCTTCTGGCAATGCCCAAAGAGGAGGCTGTGTGATGGCTGAAGAGCGTAACAACTATCAGATAGCACGTAAGGATGCGAAGAACTGCTTCGTTGAGAGCCTGAATGACTCGTTCCCGATCGGAAGAGTGCATTTTGCCTTCGCTACCTATGATGTCAATCGACCTGTAGGTCAGCGCCAGACCAATAACATCCACATCTACATTGCTGTGGATGAGTTTCTGGACCTCTGTAGGAAACTGGAATGCGGCGAGTTGAACTATATGCTGCAGACAAAGAAGAAAAACGGTGATACCAAGCCTCTTTATGAGTGCCTCGGCGGAACCTCTGCAGAAAAGCTGGCGAAACAAGGTCGCTCCAGACCGGATGGCAAAAGTCTTTCCCGTGTGGCTCAGCTGGTACCCGCAAACAAGGGAGATTTCCTTTTCATTGCGAGCAGCGGTCCCGGTGAGACTGATGCCAAGGGCTTGATTATCCCGAAGTTTGGCAAGAACCCGGAGAACCACGTCATTGTAAATATGTCTTTCAAGTCGTTCAGCGAGCTCTTGCTGATGACCAAGATGCATTATCAGATGTGGCTGGCTTCCTGGTACGTGCAGAATCCTATCCAGCCTGCGAACAGACAGCAGGCACAGTCTACCCAGAGCAGTAACACCGGTAATCCTCCGGTGCAGATGTTCTAATACAAAGAGAAAAGCGGTGTGGCCTCAAAACCATATCGCTTTTCGTCGTTTCTATGGGTTACAATTACCGCATCGAGTATACCCACGATCAAGTAGATCGTCAATATCTCCCGTGTAGTATTCTTTGTTAGATTCCTTCATCTGATCAACCGAATAACAGGAGGGCAGGTGAATCTTCTTGGTGTTCTTATTAAGAATATATGATGCAGACTGAGTCTGGTTATCATCGTCGTCATCCGGCTCAACTACAGTGCCGGTGTAAGAGCTTTCTCCGGTCGCATAATCAATTGTGATTTGCGGTTGTACGTTGTACACGAATACGTTGAAGCAGATGCCGTCTCCATCATCCTCTACCGAGTAAGCTTCCATCTGTACGCCATGCGCAAGCAGGTTGTTACCCTTAAACAGAGGTGTTACACGGTACATAACGTGGTTGCCGGTTTCTTTTACGTAGTCGGCTACCATATTCTCGAACGGCAGCATACCTGTCACATTCATATACCGTGTGCCGGTGATAAGGTTTTCCTCGTTGGCATTTTCACCGGTGAGCTGGAAGCCAATCAGATGGCAACGGTTGTAGAGATATTTGCCGTCTACACAATCGTATTTTACTGTATGCCAGCCGGTAGGTTTCACCATACCGATGCTGCCACGTTCCTCTGTTGGCATTATGTCTCGACCGATACAGGCGTGAACTACGCCACAGCGTCCAAGTCTATCCCGTGGGCTGTAATATTCATAAGATTTTGTTTTGAGATCTGAGTCTGAGAACCCGGGATTGCCATTATTGATGTAAACATATGCTTTGCCCGAGTATGCTGGAATGCTATCAAGAGAAACAGGCTTGCTGTCAGACTGAGTTTGATTTGTGTTATCATTTGTGTCGGACGGCGTCGAGATGTTAGAAGACTCGTTATTTTCAAATGGGTCTGGAGAAGAAGTGCCGCTTGTTATTTGGCTTGGGCCCGTCCCCTGCGGGTTAAAACCGTCAATTCCGCATCCTGAGAATAACAAACAGATTGCTAAAAGAGCCGAAACTATTAGTATTGCCCGTTTTTTCATCTTTTATACAGCTCCTTTGTAATTTTCTCGTGGGAGCTGCCGGCAAACTCTGTTGAGGATACAAGTTTCATAGATAATGCAGCCGGATCAATGTCCAAATGCATATCTGCAGGATATGTTCTGTTCCATCGGTAGATGATTAGCTCGTCGATTTTATCTGAGTATGGGAGAAGTGCTTTATTCTCAATAAAGCAGTAGTCCTCCGGGTCTGCCTCATCCAGAATATATTCAGATAAGAAAAAGGCGTCAATATTCGAATCCTTGAATAGTGGTTCCGAGTACGGTGCCATAAGTAAATTTCCACCGACAACATTCTTAACGACATCCTCAATAAGAATTCTGTCGCGGCTTTGGCGTCGATTGTTAAACATCATTCCGTTGTTATCATCGACGCAGACAATAACCTTCATATAATCATTTCCTTTACATTCATTTTCTCTATTATAGCACATTTTCCTGTGCGTATAGCATAGATTCTTTAATTTTCTCAAAAAATTACACTAAAACGAAAGGAAATCGCACGTTCTTGGCAGTTTCTGCTCTGGATTTGCCATAAACCTGTTGTAATTATGGGAATTAGGGTGTATAATGTAAGAGTTAAACCATAATCTACTTCAGTGAGAGGAGTCTATTATGAAGATTAGTTATAAAAAACTCTGGGTTCTGCTGGCTGAGAAAGAGATCAGCAAAGTTGATCTGCGTAAGGAACTGGGACTTGCTCCCGGCACAATGACAAAACTGAATCACAATGAGGAAGTCTCTATGTCCATACTGATGCGCATCTGTGGCCACCTGAAATGTGATATCGGTGACATCTGTGAAATTACTCAGGCATGAGTCCGTTTTATGGGACATTGGCTTTGTTATACTCATAATGAGGCATAATGAGGCAGAATGAGGCAGAATGAGGCAGAATACGTATAATCAGCAAGAAAGAAGAGTAAAAAGTGAGCGCAAAATCATTCGATGAAAATATCAACACAGTAATTAGTGCATTAAGAAAGACTGGATATGATCCATATGACCAGCTTTATGGCTATGTCTCTACTGGTGAATCCGCATACATTACACGCCAGTATAATGCACGTGCATTGGTCTTAGAGATGGATAAGAATGAGTTGCGCGAATTTTTGAAACATATGAGACACTAACATGGATGATAAAAAACAATGGGAAACCCTTTCCCCTGAAGAAAAGAAAACAGAGTTGTTCATTCGACAAAAGCACACACTTGACCTATTCCTTGAACGCCACGCAATATCGCAGAGTCAGTATGACAAGTGTCTTGGCGTCCTTAGAGAAAAGATGGGTATGTATAACGTTGAATAAATAGTATCAGATCTGCACCACAAAAGTAGTAGAACTGCGCATGATAAAGAAAGGACCGAGGCATAATGGCAAAGAAAACCTATATTTGTATTGACCTGAATAATGCCGAAAGTAAAGTAATGCCGATACTTCTTTTTTAGGGGCGGAAATGCCGTAGAATATTAGGAAAATATCGGCATTACAAATCACATTACACTAACCCATAAAGTTGCCTAATAACAGTTTCATTATCTGCATACTTGAATTTCTCGTCCTCTCTAAAAACAGAGTTCTCAGCCGTAGATATCTTATCAATAGCCTTGCGTTTCATTTCTGTTGTAGCTCTGGCATAGATCAATGACGTTTCCATTTGTGAATGGCCCAGCCATTGAGATACCAGTTCAAGAGGCATACCTGCCATATACAAATGCATTGCCCGTGTGTGTCTAAATAAATGCGGGTGTAGATGCGGTATTTCAGCAGAGTGATCTCTCGCCTTATCTCCGTATTTTTTGATAAAAGCCTGTGCCGCATCACTCGACATTTTAGATCGGACACCCTTGCGAGTGGTATAAAACAAGTAATCATCATAACTGCTGCCTTGATGATATGTGCTGCAGTACCGTTCAAACTTCGGGATCAGTTCTTGTGAAATTGGGGTTACTCGGTACTTGTTGCCTTTTCCAACGATATGCAGTTCGGCAGATTCCTTTTGTACAACAAAATCTCTGAGCTTTAGATCAAGGATTTCCTGAATTCTGCATCCGCTGTCATAAAGAAGATACAAAAAGAAATTATCCCGCAGTCCAACCGCTTTGTTGATATCCGGCTGAGAAAGAATTACTTTTGTTTCCTGAACTGTCAGAAATTTAATCGTATCGTTTGTGGTGTTGGGAATATCAGCAATTTTTTGAATTGCGGATAATTCGGATATCATTAGAATGTTTTCGTCCATCAGGAAACGGCAGAACCTTTTTATGTGCTTCAAGCGCAGGTTAACTGTCGATGCCTTGTTACCGCGCACCTCCAAAAGCCAATCCATAAAATCCAAGACATTGCGTTGGCAAAAGTCTTTTGCCGTCACCGAACAAAGCAATTTATTATGCTTTTCCCGTAGGAACACCAAGAAAAGGTTGAGTGTATATCGGTAGGCATCAACAGTGTTTGCACTCTTCTTACGCACAATCGGCATATCTTCCGTTAAGAACTTGCGTATGCTCTGAAACAGAGTCGGATCTTTAATCTTCATCATAAAAATCCTCCTCTGCGCTATAAATATCGCCCATCATATCCCAATTGATTCCGGGCGAAGACTTTATTCTTTCCGGCAAAAGATGCACATAATATAAAGTTTCCTCCATACTCACGTGTCCCATATAGGTGCTGAGATATGGCATAAGTGTCATAACATCGCGCCCTTCATCCACCCAACGCATCAAGGTTCGTGTAGCAAAGCTGTGCCGTAGATCATACGGTCTTGGTTTGTTAAATCTAATGGGAAGACCGGTTTTATTCCACGCTTTGTTAAAATTCCACATTACCCAACGAACAGGGATTTTGCCACCGTCAGTGTATGGAAAAAACCACTCTCTTTCGCCTGCAATTCCATCGTAAGCGGTACAAAGCTGCCGCATCTCTTCAGACATAATGATATGGCGGTCTTTGCCGCGTTTGCTCTTTCTAATGAAAATATCACCATTTCGAAGATTGACGTCCTCTACTCGCAAATTAAGGGGTTCCCCAGGCCGCATTCCACAGCATAGTTCAAGCCTAAACAAGACCGGAAGGATTAGATGAGGATTCGATGCCTCTGAACCACGTCTGTTTTTTAATGAGTCAATTTCATCAAAAAGCCGAGACAATTCATAATCGTTAAATATATACGGCTGATATCTGTGTGTTTTAACATTGTATTCGGAGGCCGGGATATAAGCACGTTTCCCAGTGGCATTTAGATATCGAGTAAAATGCCGTATATTTATAATAGCGATACGGCGAGTATTGTCAGCATTGAAAGTCTTAGACACCAACCACTGGTCAATCATTTCCTTTGTGATTTCAGTTGCATTTGGATAATTTTCAGCGCAAAATTCAATAAACGGAGATATATGAAATGCGTAATTGTGACGACAGTAGCCTAATGATGTCTTAACATTAAGCATATCTAGGTATGCTTTATCAGCACTCATATCTCTGTGTCCAAGCATTTGAGAAATGGATGTGATAGGTATTTCGGCAATAGCAAGTTCCGTTCCAAATGCTCGGCGTAGGCTGTGAAATGACCGATATTCAATCTTATCGATTGATGCCAGGCGGCAATATTTATCAACCATATAATCCAAGGGGCTTGTACTTTTTATTGCCTGATACGGAGGGCATGCCCTAAGAAAAACATGGGGATCTTCGCTTTTAGGCCTTTCCTCTAAAATATAGGCAGCAATTGCATTAAGTGTCTTACCGTTCAAAGGTGCAGAAATGGTTGTTCCGGTCTTTCTTTGGACAACTCTCACTTCTTCCTTTTTCCAGTCAATGTTGTTCAGTTGCAGATTTCTGATGTCGGCACAGCGCAATCCCGAATTGAATGCAAGCAGAATTATTGCCGCATCCCGTTTGGGTGTTTGAGAATGATTATCTATTACGCTTAGCATAGCCGTTATATCATCTTGGGTAAAAGGAACTATGAGACGATGCGGTGGTGCTTTTGGGTTAAACACCTTAAGATCCACAGTTATTTTCGCCACTTTATGTTCGTTGAGGTACTGTATCAAGTGCCGTAGTGATCGCAGGGCACAATTCATATTATGGGGGTTTTTCTTTGCACCCACAGGGATAAACTCAATAAAATCTCGGTCTGTAATTTCAGAAATGCTCTTATGGGACTTCTCATAATAGCAGAAAAACTGACGCATAATGATGCCTAATTTATATTGGTGATTTTGCGACACTCCAGTTTCTTTTAACGCAGAATCAATCAATTCTTGGTATTCTGCGCCAGGTTTATATAATTTGGTGTTTTTTACAAGAGAAAAATCCACCACACCCGTGTTCACATATGAGCGAATGCGAAAAGCCGCTGTAACAAAGCTTCGGTAGTATTTGCGACTTATTTCACCATGCGTATACCGTTCTTCTTGCTTCCGGCATATTTCTTCCAGCAACTCATCGGAGCAGACCTCGGTGCCATTATCACAATGATACCGAATGATAGGGGTATAGACGCTCCACCTGATTTCTTTTAACGTGTAATCACAGCATCCTCGCAACCGCATGGCGTCGATTACACCATCTACTGCATCTTTAATTTTTATCATAAATCATACCTCCTGTTATAATTGATGCACTTTAATTATAACAGAAATGCCGAATATTCTTTTGAATTATGCTCTAAAACGCGGAATAATCTAATCTGTCGGCATTACTTTACTTTCGGCATTATTAAGAAAAAGCTGAATTTGGCTTTTTCTGAAAAGCTTTTATGCCTCGGTCGAATGTGTCTCACGTGGATTAGATCCGTTAACGACCAATCTTCTTGTGGCTGATGTTTCCAAGACAGAAAAGACCATTTGCCTTGCAGTCACACCCAGTCTGAAGGCGCACGGTATTTCCGGGCGTGCAAGACTGTTTGAGGCTGTTCAGCAGGTTAAGGTTGCCAATGCGCAACGGCAAGCAAAAATACGTGGAAAACAGTTCACAGGCTCCTCTTATGATGACAATGAGCTGAAGGCTAACCCGTATCTTGCCATTGATTACATTGCTGCTCCTCCCCGAATGGCTTTATACCGTGAATGTAGCACCAAGATTGTTGCTACCTACCTCAAATACGTCTCTATGGATGATATCTATCCGTATAGCATTGATGAGGTCTTTATTGACGCAACACATTATTTGAATACCTACAAAATGAACGCCCATGATTTTGCAACAATGCTGATCAGAGACGTTCTTGTGACCTATGGTGTTACCGCAACCGCAGGAATTGCTGAGAATATGTATCTCTGCAAGGTTGCTCTTGATATCACCGCAAAGCACATACAGCCCGATAAAGACGGTGTGCGTATAGCTCAACTTGATATGATGACCTACCGTAGAACCCTGTGGACACACAAGGATCTAACGGACTTTTGGATGGTAGGAGCAGCAACAGCTCGGAGGCTTAATAAGCTTGGTCTCTTCACCATGGGCGACGTGGCACGTTGTTCCATTCACAATGAAGAAATGCTATATAGGGAGTTCGGAAAGAACGCAGTTTACCTCATTGATCAGGCATGGGGACGCGAGCCAGTAGATATACCGACTATTAAATCCTACAGACCGGAATCAACCAGTACAAGTTCAGGACAGGTTCTAACACGTCCGTACACCTTCGATGAAACTCGCATCATCATTCTTGAGATGGTCGATAAACTCGTCTTAGAACTGGTGGAAAAGGGCCTGACGACCGACCAAATTGTGCTGATGGTGGGATACGATATTGAAAACCTCACGGATCCGGAACGCAGACCTGCATACAAGGGTGAAATTACGACGGACCATTATGGACGTCAGGTTCCAAAGCATGCCAAAGGAACTGCCAATATGGGAAAGCATACTTCCTCTACCAGACTGATTACGGAAAAGACGGTTGAACTTTTCGAGCGTATCGTAGATAAAAAGCTTTTGACACGCCGGCTCACCATCACCGCAAATCATTTGTTGAGTGAGTCTGAGGCTCAAGCCAATGCCGGCGCCGAACAACTCACCCTCTTTGATGATCCTGGAGACATTGAAAAAAGAGAAGCCGACGAAGCTCGTGAGAAGCGAATGCAGAAAGCTGTGCTTGATATAAAGAATCGTTTTGGTCCAAATTCGATTATGAAAGGTACAAGCTATCAGGATGCTGCAACAGGCATCGAACGTAATCGCTCCATAGGCGGTCATAAGGCTTAGATTGGTGAACTATAATGAAAAAAAGAATGATACAGACGGTTGGACTTTTACTCTTGGCTATAATTATTTCTGTCGGTTTGTATTTCATAAAAAAGGAAGAATACAAAGACTGGCAACCGGTAGCAGGAGTTCTTACGGATACGAAACAATTCTACAAAAGCAGAGGGGTTGGCGGAGGTAGATCCTATCGCTTATATTACACATATGAAGTGGATGGAATAACATACGAAGGGCAAGAATTGTTTTCTGGAAATATTCCCGATAGTCACTACATTGGTGAGCCAATAGAAGTATGGTATAACCCCGAGACTCCTTTCAAATCCCTTTACGCAAAACCAGGCCCAGGCTTGTGGCCGTACATTCCATTTATATTTTTCGTGCCGATTTCCATGTTTGTATTAAGTGGTGGTTTTACACGTAAAAGGCGTAGTCTTCGATAATTGCGCTATGGCGCAAAATTCGAAAATGTTTATATGAAAAGGAGGTGCAGCATGGCTGAGAAATTCCCCTATGAAGATATTGTAGATCTTCCGCCGCATATCTCAAAGAAGCATCCGCAGCCGACGATGTTAGAACGTGCTGCACGTTTTGCTCCTTTTGCGGCAATTACCGGTTATGAAGAAATGGTTCTTGAGGAAGCTCGTGTTACGGATGAGCGCATCGAGCTCGACGAAGGAACGAAAGAAATCTTAAACGCTAAACTCCAAATGGCAGTAGATTTTGCAGATTCGGAGCCGGAGATCACAGTAACCTATTTCATGGCTGACAAAAAGAAAGCCGGTGGTGCCTACGTAAAGCACACCGGGGTAATTAAGAAAGTTGATGAATATGAGAGAGTAGTCATTTTTACTGATACAACATCCATTTTCATAGATGATATATACGAAATAGAAGGCGCACTTTTCAGCGCGTTAGAATAAATTGAGGAGGAATTATAATGGCATACCAAAGCGAAGCCGAATTGGAACTGCAGTTTATAGAGCAGTTAAACAGTCAGAAGTATGCGACTGTAGAAATACCGGATTATGATGCTCTTATAGAGAATTTCAAGATTCAGTTTGAAAAATTCAATACTGCCAAGCTGGATCGTCCTCTTACTGATAAAGAGTGGGAGCGTGTATTTAACCTAATGCTCGGAAAATCTGTTTTCCAGAGCGCAAAAATTTTGAGAGATAAGTTTGTTTTGGAGCGTGAGGATGGCACTAAGGTTTATTTGGCATTCTTCGATAATGATCACACAAAGAATATTTTCCAGGTTACTCATCAGACTACGGTTGTTGGTAAGTACGTAAACCGTTATGATGTTACCCTGTTGGTTAATGGTCTGCCTCTTATTCAAGTAGAGTTGAAGCGCCGTGGTATCGATATCCGCGAAGCAGTAAATCAGGTCATGCGTTATAAGAAGCATTCGTATAACGGACTGTATCACTTTATCCAATTGTTTATCGTTTCCAACGGTGTAGATACCAAGTACTTTGCAAACTCCGACAGAGATTTGATGTATAGCCTGGCATTCTTCTGGACCGATTTTAATAATGTTCGTATTACAAATCTGAAGGACTTCTCAATTGCCTTTTTGGCACGCGACCACGTCATTAAGATGCTGACGAGATATACCATCATCAATGACACAGATAAAATCCTGATGGTTATGCGTCCGTATCAGGTGTATGCAGTAGAAGCACTGGTTAGACAAGCTACCTTGACTAACCGCAATGCATATATTTGGCATACCACCGGTGCAGGTAAAACCCTGACATCCTTTAAGACGGCACAGATCCTCGCATCCAACCCGAACATCAAGAAAGTTATTTTCCTTGTTGACCGTAAGGACCTTGACTCTCAGACCACTGAGGAGTTCAACAAGTTTGAAGCAGGCTCTGTTGACGCCACAGACCGCACTGATCTGCTGGTAAAACAGATCCAGGATAAGAACCGTCAACTTATCATTACCACCATTCAGAAGATGGCAAATGCCGTAAAGAACCCTCGATATGCTAAGATTATGAACGCATATGCGGATGAGAAGGTTGTTTTTATCATCGATGAGTGCCATCGTTCCCAGTTTGGCGATATGCATAAGGATATTGTGCGTCACTTCAAGAATGCACAGTTCTTTGGTTTCACCGGCACACCTCGATTTGAGGTTAACGGCAAGGTTGAAGGAAAGATCACACAGACCACCGAGAAACTCTTTGGCGAGTGCTTACATAACTATCTTATCAAGGATGCTATCTTTGATAATAACGTGCTTGGCTTCCATGTTGAATACATCAAGACAATGGAGGGCGATTTTGACCTCAACGACCCGACAATGACGAATGCCATTGATGTCGGCGAGCTCTATATGTCTACTGAGCGTATGGCCTTAATTGCAAACCACATTGTTCAAAATCATAAATCAAAAACAAGAAATGGACAGTATACGGCCATCTTTGCTGTATCCTCAATTCCTCAGCTTGTAAAGTATTATGATATCTTCAAGGCCATCAATCATGATCTGAATATCAGCGGTATTTTCTCCTATGGAGCAAACGAGGATGCTGAAGGCAAGGATGAGCACAGCCGTGATGCATTGGAGCGCATTATCGGCGATTACAACGAGATGTATAGCACAAACTTCTCGACCGATACGTTCTCTGCATATCACAAGGATATTTCCGACCGTGTTAAAGGCAAGAAAACCAAGTCCTTGGATATTCTCATTGTTGTAAATATGTTCCTTACTGGTTTTGACAGTAAGGCTCTGTCGGTTCTCTATGTGGATAAGGACCTCAAATATCACGATTTGCTGCAGGCTTACTCCAGAACCAACCGAGTCGAGAAGGAAACTAAGCCGTTCGGTATCATCATCTGCTATCGTAACCTTAAGAAGAATACGGATGATGCCTTGGCATTGTTCTCAAAGAGTGATAGCACTGAAGGAGTTATCGTGCCTCCGTATGAGTACTTCGTAGAGAAGTTTAACGAAATGGCAATGAAGCTCAAAGAGATTGCACTGTTCCCGGAATCTGTTGACACAATGCAGAACGAGGATGACCAGAAGAAGTTCGTTATTGCATTCCGTGAACTGACAAAGTATCTGCAGTCCTTGCAGACCTTTATCGAGTTCAGTTTCGACAAGGACGCCCTGATCATGTCTGAGCAGGAGTACCAGGACTACAAGAGCAAATACCTGATGCTTTACGCGAGACAGAAGAATGACCGTCAGGTTGTCTCTGTTCTTAACGACGTCGATTTCTGTATCGAGCTGATGGAAAGTGACCGTATCAACGTTGCTTACATTATGAACCTCATTCGTAATATTCACTTCGATGATCCTAAGCAGAAGGATTTCGATATCAAGAACATCGAAGCAGAATTGAAGCGTACCGACAATCCGCAGCTTCTGCGCAAGGTTGTTATCCTTCAGGCATTCTTGGACCAGGTTGTTAAGGGCCTGAACAGCGCAGATGAGATTGACGCAGCATATAACGACTTCGAGAACGAAGAAAAGCGTAAGGAAATCGAAGCGTTTGCGGAGGCCGAGGATATTGATCCTAAGATGCTTGGTGAGTTTATTTCTGAATATGAGTTTTCCGGCACAATGGAAGCCGGCGATATTCGCGACAGAATTGATAAGCCGATGCCTTTGCTTAAGAAAAAGAGTCTCGTAAACCGCATTGTGGACTTCATTTTGAGCCACGTTGAAAAGTACCAGTAAGGAGAACATGAACAATGGATAACAGTATTCAGTTACATCAAAAAGAACTTTGTAATAAGCTCTGGGCTATGGCCAACGCACTGCGCGGCAATATGGAAGCCTACGAGTTCAAGAACTACATCCTGGGTATGATTTTCTATTACTACCTCTCTGACAAGACCGAGAAGTATATGGAAAACCTGCTCAAAGACGATAACATCAGTTATGAAGACGCTTGGAAAGACGAAGAGTACAAAAGCGCAGTAGTTGAGGAAGCTCTGCGTGACATGGGCTTTGTCATCGAGCCCAAGTACTTATTCCGTAAGATGGTTAAGATGGTCGAGAACCGTGCGTTTGATATTGAGTTCTTACAGCAAGCCATCAACGCGCTGATGGAGTCCACTATTGGTAACGAATCTCAGGAGGATTTCGATGGCTTGTTTTCTGATATGCAGCTCGATTCCACCAAACTGGGACACACCGTTAAGGATAGAAGCACAGTTATGTCCAAGATCATCGCCGCACTGGATGAAATCAATTTCAGTATGGAGGATACCAAGATAGACGTGCTTGGTAATGCATACGAGTATCTGATTGGCCAGTTTGCTGCAACTGCTGGTAAAAAAGCCGGTGAGTTCTACACCCCTTCCGGCCCTGCTGAGTTACTTTGTCGTTTAGCTTGCCTAGGTCTGACAGATGTAAAAGCGGCAGCTGACCCGACCTGTGGTTCCGGATCCTTGCTTCTCCGTCTGAAGAAGTATGCTAATATCTATAACTACTATGGTCAGGAACTCACTTCCACGACCTATAACCTGGCACGTATGAATATGATCCTGCGTGGCATTCCTTACCGTCGTTTTAACATTTATAACGGTGACACCCTTGAACACGATTACTTTGGCGATACCAAGTTCCGTGTGCAGGTTGCAAATCCTCCGTATTCTGCAAACTGGTCTGCAGATATGAAGTTTATGGAAGACGAGCGCTTTAATGAGTATGGTAAACTGGCACCGAAGAGCAAGGCTGACTTCGCTTTCGTGCAGCACATGGTTTATCATATGGACGAAGACGGTCGCGCAGTTGTTCTGCTTCCTCACGGTGTTCTCTTCCGTGGTGCAGCAGAAGAAACAATCCGCAAATACCTGATTGAGAAACTGAATGTGCTTGATGCTGTTATCGGACTGCCGGCGAACTTGTTCTTTGGTACCGGTATTCCGGTATGTGTTCTCGTGTTAAAGCGTGAGCGTAATGGCAATAGCGATAACATTCTCTTTATTGACGCATCCAGAGACTTCGAGCCTGGCAAGAACCAGAATGTTCTCCGTGAGACTGACATCGATAAGATAGTAGCAACCTACGAAGCTCGTGTGGATGTAGATAAGTATGCTCATGTGGCAACTATGGCGGAGATTGCTGAGAACGGATTTAATCTGAACATTCCTCGTTACGTTGACACCTTTGAGCCGGAACCTGAGATTGATTTGAATGAAGTAGCGGGAGAAATCCGTAAGCTGCAGGCAGAAATCGGTGAGATTGACGCTCAATTAAAGCCGTTTTTCGACGAGCTTGGTCTTGATTTCCCGTTTAGTACGGAGGGTAAATAATAATGGCAAATGTATCCTCAAGTAACGGTATTGAAAAGTACCCGAAACTAAGGTTTCCAAATTTTACAGATCCATGGAAAACGACTCAACTACGTGATCTCTTCAGTAAAAACACGCAAAAGAACTCTAAGGGAACTGTAACTAATGTAATTAGCAATTCCGCCAAAAACGGTCTTATCCCTCAAAAAGATTATTTTGATAAGGATATTGCAAATGCGGACAACACTGCGGGATACTACATCATTAGCAAGGATGATTTCGTGTATAACCCACGGAAATCAACAGATGCACCTTATGGTCCAATTAGCCGCTATACCTATGATGAAGACGGAATTGTATCTCCTCTATATTTGTGTTTTCGTGGAAATAATGACGTTAATCCGGAATTTTTTGAAAGGTTCTTCAAATCATCGGTATGGCATCGATACATCTATATGTCAGGCGATAGTGGCGCAAGGCATGACAGAGTTAGCATAAAGGATGAGACTTTCTTTGAAATGCCTATCCATTTGCCAAGTAATGAGGAACAAAAGAAAATGGCAACCTTTCTTTCTCTAATTGAGCAAAAAATCAAGTGTCAATCTGCTCTTGTAGAGAACCTCAAGAAATATAAAAGAGGTGTTGTTAAAACTCTATTAGACCCTAAACAGAATCAACACCAAGGTGTTATATGGAAAACAGATACAATCGGAAATCTTGGCACTTTTATTAAAGGCGCTGCACTTTCCAAAGCAGATATTTCTGACTCTGGAAACCCCTTTATCTTATATGGCGAGTTATACACCACATACAAAGAAATTGTTAGAACAATTGTGAGAACAACACAAGCCAGCGTTGATGATGTATATCTCAGTAAGGTTGGAGATGTGGTAATTCCTACTTCTGGTGAAACACCAGAGGAAATATCAACCGCATCCTGCATAATGGTTCCAAATGTAATCCTTGCCGGAGATCTCAACATTTATAGGAGCACTATTGTTGATGGCAGAATAATGAGCTATCTGCTTAACCATATTGTAAATGAACAAATTACACGTGTGGCCCAAGGTAAATCTGTTGTTCATGTCCAGGCATCAGAGATTGGCAAAATCTCAATAACGTATCCGGATTACAATGAACAAGAACGAATTGCAGAAATTCTTGAACTTATCGATAATCGAATCGCAATCTCAGAGATGAGTTTGAACAGTATACAAGAGATAAAGAAGGCTTTGTTGCAGCAACTCTTTATATAAAGAGCTGCTGCAGTAATCCTTGCTTAAGACTCTGCATTTTATTTACACTTCTGGATGCGTTCACTATTCGTTTGTCTATCGAGCTGAGTAAATCAGCTATTCTTTTTTGCTCCGAAAGTTCCGGTATGAAGAAACTTTCATTAGATACCTTCGACCATTCAGCACGAGGCATTTTTGTTCCAGAACTAATGTTAGCAGCTGCGATAAAACTTTCCGATTGAATTAAGTAGAACAAAAAAGTGCTATCTATATTGGACTCAGGATGAAGAACCCAAATTTCTGATGAACAAACACCATCGTATTCCGGAAGAGCAAATTTACGCAAATATGGACGCAACTTTCCAAACAGAACATCACCTTTATGGAATACAGATTTTACGCTGTTCTGCTCATTAGAGTTTGCATAACCTATGATTTGACCTGTTTGCTGTTCAAGGTGTTCCAATTCAATACAAGGTAATATTTCTTCTTGTTTTGGTGTGTATTTGCCTTTGCCAAGAGAAGCTATTTCGCCGAACAGACGATGCTCCCAATTTGATGAATTCTCTAATTGTATTTCTCTCGAAAAAACAGCCTGCAGTAACCCTCTTTTATATTTCTTGAGGTATTCAATTAATTCGTGTTGCTTTTCAATACGATGGTCAATAACAGATATAAAATCATCTATTTTCTTTTGCTCAGCGATGGTAGGTACATAGATCTTAATTTCTGACATCACATTGTTCATTAATTTAGGATTGCCGACATAAGATACATATTTTTTGCTTACGCTACCTAAAATCTCTGCAACGCATCTATTGGCGTTACCTTCATCGCTTAGCAAAACACCACACACATTTGTACAATAAAACTTTCCGGATCTGTAATGAACTGTTCCCGCATTTGCACCGTCAGTTGTCCAGGTGATAGCATTTTCATAAAGATAATCATTGTAATATCCCATTAAACCATTGTCTTTGGTTTGTGAGGAATAAACAGGATATATATATTCTTCACTTGCATCTTGTCGAACAACTGTGGCAGGTAAAACATAACCGCGAGTTACTTGAAAAGCTTTTCCTATTTCAATTTCAGTCCACGGTATTGTAAAACCTTGAAATCTCAATTTCGGGTACTTTTCAATACCGTTAAAAGAGGAGCATTTACAACACAAATCCCCCTAAGAATCGCAAGTGATTCATAGGGGGATAATTTTATGCATTAGATAAATAACTGTTGTAAAAGAGCCTTTTTTAATGTGACTTGTGCATTTGCTTTTTTCTCTTCTATTGTTATTCGTAAATCTATATCTGAAATTAATTTAGAAATTCTGTTTTGAACGTCAATAGTAGGTAGATTTACTACTACATTGCAGAGATCCTCTTGCGATACATTTATGTGTTGAGCACCGGCAGCACATTGCATTATTTGCTTTCTTACTACGAAAGAATCAAGTGCATATTTGAGATAAAGGGGATCATAATCACTTCTCTTCTTGCCTCGAATAACAAATCCACCAAAGGAAGCAGTTTTTTCAGTATCAAGATATACATTGCTCCTGCCAGCATCTTCTCGTGTTTCAGAACTTCTTTGAAAAAGGACATCACCATAGGTGACGCTATAAGTCGCAAGTGCTCGGCTATCTATGTCAACTTGGCCGATTATTTTATCATAAGTTATAAAGTTGTTTTTGAGAATATCCGAAACACTTATGTACCTAATGCCTCTGCCATATTTTGATGCATCTGCATTGATCCCGTTCTGAAAGTCCATCAAATCAGATAATTTCACTCGTTTTCCTGATGATATTTCTCCAAACAGCTCCCGCTTTTCATCATCAAAAACAGCTTGGATTACACCTCTTTTATATTTCTTGAGGTGTTCTACTAATTGTTCCTGAGCAATGAGTCTCTTCTCAATCAACGAGAGGAACAATGCTATTTTATCTTGCTCTGATTCGACAGGACAGCATATTTCTTGTTCCAAGAAATCGGAAGTAACCAAGTTAGTCATCATCGTTGTTTTCTTTGTGCATCGAGCAAGTATTCTCCCCATAACATTTTCATTGTTTATGGCATATTTCCAATATTCCAAATTGTGTGTTGGAGAAAGGGGTCGTAAAACAATAAAAACGTGGGAAACTATACCATCACCGATTGTATTTTCAACAAATCTCCCGTTGGCATAACTTTTGCTTTTGTTTCCTTCAAAAGCAATATCACCGTATTTGAAGATATTATATGTCCTCAAATATTCAGGATCAGAAATACGCGCATCTGGTTTGAAATACATATTGGCAACAGAAATAATGCTTTCAACACCATATGAAAGATCGTTTTTTTCGCTTACAGGTTTATAAAGCATGTCAAAACGGTACTGCTTCCAGGCGGGAAATAATTGCCCATTAGCATCACGAAACTGAAGTTTAGGACGCTTTCCAATACCGTTAGAAGAGGATATTTTTGTGCCATAATTCTCCTCCGTTAAAATATTAGTGGAGGTGGTCTATATGACTGAAAATACACAATACAAGACGCTTGTGAATACTTGGTTAATTGAAAAGCGGCCAATGATCACACCGTCAACCCACGCAAACTTTGTTCTCATAGCTGAGAACCATCTGATTCCGTACTTCGGGCGGAAGAAGATAGGCACCATTACCGAGACCGACATACAGGAATATATTACGCACTTGTACAATGAAGGTCGCCTTGATGGAGCAGGAGGAATAACAGTAAAATCTATCCGAGACATTATTCTCGTCTTGCGGTTGTCCCTCCATTACGCTTATAAGGAGCGTATAGTCCCGTTGCTGAACTGGGATTTGATTGAGTATCCTAAAGATACCGGTGTCAAAAAAGTGGTATCCCTGTCAAAGGAGCAGGAGCTTGCCTTGATACAGTGCATTTATATGGATCTTAACCGCAGAACAGCAGGCATACTGGTTGCGTTATTTACCGGGCTTCGCATCGGTGAGCTGTGTGGTATCCAAATGAAGGATATCTCACTCATTGACAAAACTATTACAGTTAATAAGACGGTGCAAAGAATCTATGATAAAAAGAAAGGGACTACATACATTCACGTCGGTCCACCAAAGACAAAGACATCGGCAAGAACGATACCAATACCGTCGCTACTGATGAACATTGTTAAGAAGTTCTATACCGACAATCCAAACCATTATTTCCTGACGGGCAAAAACAAGCCAACGGAACCGAGAACATACAGACAGTTCTTCTCCCGGTTCCTAAAGCGAAATGGGCTCCAACAAGTAAAATTCCACGAGATACGGCATACGTTCGCAGTCCGCGCCATTGAGATCCCGGAGTTCGATATTAAATCACTGTCGGAAATTCTTGGGCATAAGAACGTCTCCTTTACGCTCAACGTTTATGGCAGTGCCAACCTGCAACAAAAGGTCAAGTGTATGAATCTTCTAAATGATCTGCTATAAATAATAGTCCCAGGGCTCAGCATAGAGCTCTGGGACTTGCTTTAACTTAGTAGGTTGCGGGAAGGTTTCCCTTCATAGTATATTTCGTGTGTATAGCTAGAGAAAGTGAAAACGGTATCTCCATCCTTCGTGCGATATAATGAAAGATCATCTGCCATCTGCATAAGGCCAACGAAACCATCCTTGCAGTGCCCGCTAAGAGAAAGAACATCAATTTTCATTTTGGCCTGTATTTCACGGTCCAGCTGCTCAATATCAATGTCATAACTAAACACGAGCTGAACTCCATAATCTTTCGAATAAACTCCTTTGCTCCCTCAAGTCTTGCCGGCACAGGAACAACAACTGTTTCCTGACATTTGCGCCAGAACTCGTCGAAGCTATCTAATTCAGGTTTTGGTGCTCCCTCCGGAACTTCCAATTCTTTTTCTTTGTCATAACGTCTGCTAAATATTGTTTTCTTCAAGATACCACCCCTTTCCGCTGTCCTCTATTATATATAACGAAATTTTAGCACAAAATGTGACCCCAAACAATAAAAAGTTTAGAATCAATTCTATTTGCTTGGGTATGCCTATTTTGTGCCTATTTTTTGCCTATAAAAAGACGATTCTTTGCCGATGACAAGTAAATGAAAAAATGTTATACTTATATCGTCGATAAGTGGGTCTGGATTTCAGATCCACTTTTATTATTCTGGAAAAGGAGCGAGAAACACAATGAAATACTGTCCATTTTGCGGTGCCGATCTGATTGAAGGCGCCGTTTCTTTTTGCGCTGAATGCGGCAAGGAGTTGCCCCCTGCCAAGACAGAAGCAAAACAAAGTGAGTCTGGGAAAAAGCAGGCGTCAAAAAAGAAAACCAGCAAGAAGAAATCAAAAAAGGTACCTATCACACCTGAACCCGAGATAATTGAGGATGGGTATGACGGATACTACAATGATGTGCTTCCGTCCGATGAGGGCCGGCGTCGAGAAGGCATTGATAAGGAACTGGTTAAGAAGATCTCCATCCTCCTGGTATGCCTGTTTGCCATCATTGCACTGTGCGTCGTATTGATGTACGTTTTATAATTTCAGTCTGAGAGTTGTAAAAGTCTTCCTTTGCTCGTGTAATGTAAGTAAAAGAACATGAGGTGAAGATGATGATTTACATATCTAAAGGTATTGTACAAAACGGCTCTACCGAAAACATCCTGACCGTGGAGCGTGGAGGCAAGTGTTTTAATCTAACCGGTGCCCAGGCAAAGCTTTGGCTTGACGGTCGCTATGAATTTAACTATGCCAACAAACCGGATTTGCTCCGTGAGCTTCATAACCTTTCCCAAATGGGTCTGGTGGAATATGAGATGGACAGCGATGCACTCGCAAAATATAGAATTCTTACGAGATGCGTGTGCTGCGCGGCAGTAACTCCGTTTCTAACCAGCAGAGTATTCCGATTGGACAGAGTTGTCCTTGATTGGATCCGCAATGCCGGACTCAGACTCAGTCTGGCGGAGCTGGTTTATCTGCAGGAGAACGGAATTGCCCCTGACCCCTCCCTGTTGGGTGTAGATAACCGTCAGGCGTTGGTGGAAACCATCTATACACGCTGCAATATCGCCGACAACCTGCTGGAGAGCCAAATGGAAAAAGCGGCTTGCCGAGATGATATCGTGCAGTCCATTCTCAGCTTGCTGAGGAAAAGAAAAATTGTAATACTGTGAGGTGAGAGAATGCGAGAGAAGTTTAAATCCATACCATTCCCTTTGCAAAAGCAGATTATCAGCAGATTTGCTGCAGGACTCTTGTTTGTCTTCCTCTTCCTGGTGATTCTCTTTTGCTTTTGGGACGTATATCTGTTCCTGCCTTGCGTCTTTTTTGCGGTGTTCCTAATTGTAAATGCGATATTGTTGTTCTATAATAGTTACAAGGGTAATTACGTGTGCGTTGAAGGCATCTGTGAGCATATCGAAACAACCGGTCTCAGAAAGCGAATCAAAAGCATCACCCTTGAACTCGCGGAAAACAAACTCAAGATTATGATTCGTCATCGCATAAAGAGAATTGCTGTGGGCGATACTGTTGTTGTGTATCTTGCAGAGAGCACACAGGTGTATGACCAGGACGGCGGATACTTAATTGGTAACTATTACGCTCTGGACATTGGAAAAGGGGTACAAAAATGAATGCAGACAAGGAAAAACTCTATGAGCTGCTTGAAGATATAAAGGAAATCATTGAGCAGAACGAAACCGAGGATGGTAGTTTTCGTTTTGATATTGTCCGGGCTTGCGTGGCTCTTGACTTTGCCAAGACTGAAATTTCAAAGACGATTAAAGACTGATTTTCTGCTAAGGATTGACTAAACGGAATTCATATGCTATAATAACTATGTTAAGTTTCTTTGTTTTCCGTTAGGAAATCACAGTTTATCAGAATTATACAGTGTCATTTATCCCATTTGGGGTGAATGGCACTTTTTTTATTTCCTGGTTTCGTCCTGCATCGCAGGTTGAAATATATTATTTTACTGGCAGCTAAAAACTGCAGAAAGGAGTTTACCATGTTAAAGGTAATCGCAACACAGGTCGTCATATCTAAGGGGTATGACAACAAACCCGCCATCAGCATCACAAGAACCAACGAGTCGTTGGCAGTGAGGTTCCGTATCGGCAAGAAGGTCTACGACCCGAAGGCAGACGGAAATTCGAGATGGCTCAACTATTCCGTAAAGGGCTTCGGCTCCATCGTCGATCGCATCGAGAAGATGAAATTGAAGGACGGTTCCTTCGTGAACATCTTCGGACGGCTTGACGAGGACACCTGGGAAGACCAGACCACGCACGAAAAGAAGAGTGCTCCTGTCATCATCCTTGAGGACATCGAGTATGCTTCCGTTGGCGGCGGTAAGGAAGGCAATTCTCAGGGTAATGGCACTGGCAATCAGGCTGCTTCTCAGGGAGCACCCGCACCTACAGGCTCTAATGAAGGTGGTTTCACCGGCTTTGAACCTTTTGGCGGCGGTTCGTTCTTTGATGAGAACTGATTGGGGCAACAAATGAATCTGGCGTATTAAAGGCGCACATGGGTTACTTTCGGGTATCAACATGTGCGCCTTTTTGCGTTATAAGGAGGTGCCTTAATGCGGAATCAAGCGTTCTGTCTTCTTACGGAGACGGACAGGAATCTTAAGTTCAGAGCAATTCTGAACACACGAACCGACGGTTGTTTGACCGATGACGAGCTCAGAAGCATTCTGCTCTGTGTTTCGCCGGCAAAACAATATCGCATCTGTGTCCATCGAGACAGTGGTGCTTTTCGTCAGGTTCTGCAACTTCGAGATGGTTTTCGCGGAAAGACTGTGTTCGGTCAGGCACTTGCAAGCCATGGGACTATTCCCGGCGAGCTGTACGACCGTGCACAGCCTGCGGCCATCATCTTGACAAACCAGGCGGATGAGAATACGGCCAGTGAGCTGCACATCTACTTACCGCCAGATCTTCATGCGAAAGGACAAAAAGTGCTATGAAAAAGGATTGGAAACGGCATATTGCCTACGAAGTAATCGTAATCCTCGGAATGTTTGCGCTGCTGATGTTTTTATGTCGTCTGTGGCCAATCATCTTTCTCTGTATCCTTGGTATTTTCATCGCGGCAATACGGTTGCTGTTTCTCTCCTCCAAGAAGGTTGAGGTAGTTGAACCGTTGCCATTACCGGCACTTCCGGAGCCTAAACCCGAGCCAACGGAAACCGATGTAAAAGAGCTTGCTTATTCTGTCATACTCAGAAAGATTACGCAGCTTGTTTGCAGCGAGTATCCTGACGCCAGATGGGTCTGGGAAGCTTCGAATGCCAAGGAACTCATTTTTCTCGGTGAGGATGTCTTTATCCTCTTGAACCGTGCAGGCGGATACCGTCGTGCAAAGGTTGTAATCAGCAATCTTCAGGTTCTGGGTATCGACTATAATCTCAAACCCGAGAAGCCAAACGATGAGGATGAGGAAGATCCTGTTACTGAAGGCGCTGAAACGCCTACAAATTATGATCTTGTTGCCTTTGAGTGGGTAGACGCACATATCGTGGAGCTGAATGCACGCTGTAACGATGCTATTGGTGAAGGTATTGAAGAACTGATTATCAGTTCTGAAGAACTTCCCGTTAAAGCAAGTTGGCCTGCAATCTGCAAAGAGCTCATTAAAAATGACCTCACGGATGTGGTTTGCATCGACCAGGGCATCAAAATTAATCTTACGCAGTAAACCTGCAGAAAGGGAATCTTAGTATGAGTGCATACACAGGTAATATCTTTAATTTTTCACGGGACCTTCCGGAACCGTTTGATACCTTGACCAACAAAAAGGTCAAGGTGACATCGAAGTACAGTGACGTAGCAACAGCCTCAACTCTCTGTTCAACCGTCATCAAAGCAATCAATGCCGTTTGCCGATGCAAGAACAGCACCGGCGAAGGCGCCGTTGGTATCATTGACCAGAAAACAGTGGCAGAGTATAAGTCCTCTATGGGCCCTGATGCTTACCATTTGGTCGTTTATAACCGTGATAACGGCAATATCATGGCCAGTATCTATGATAAAAGTACCGAGGTCTTTGAGAACTACGTTCTGAATTCATCCGGCAGAGACGGAGCCGCCGTAATGATGGCAATGTTTCCGGTTTTGATGGAAGATGCCGAGTTCGAGGAGAACTTCGAAGAGTACTACAATCAGTTCGTATCCGCATTCCCGGATATGACCAAGACTACCAACGCCATGGCGATGCTTTGTGACAACGCCTACAGACGCGTGAAAGATGAAAACTGTGCCGCGCACGTCAAAGTCGGTCTGGACAAAGCCGGTAATCTTATGAGAGTCTCTCAGGCTCAATTGGATTCCGGGAAATTCGAACCGACAGAGGTCGTGGCCGGTGAATTCAACATCTTCGCTCGCAAAGGAGCAACACCTATCAAAAAGGCAACCGCTGTTATCGAACACAGTGACTTTGTCGGAAAATACAGTCTCTCTTCGAGAACCTTCAATCCTTCCGAGCAGGCACTGGTTCCGCAGCTCCCTTCTTGGTATATCATTCCTGATGAGGTCGTGGATATCTGCAAACACGCCCAGGCAACCACAGGTAAGCCGATGCAGATGCGTAACTTCTTGTTGCGCGGTCCTGCAGGTACCGGTAAAACAATGGGTGCCAAGGCAATTGCAGCCGGTCTTAACCTGCCGTATATGAAGTATACGTGTTCGGCGGGAACGGAGATCTTCGACTTTGTCGGTATGGTTTTCCCGGATACTGATTCGGGTTCAACCGGTGATGCTCAGCTTGATGCCGAAAATGCTGTTCTGAAGAATATGGGCGGCATGAACTATGAGAACGTGTCTAAGCTTATGAACCTTCCTGGCCTTGACGATTTGGACTATGATCCGGAAGGCGTTTACGAGGCTCTCACGGGCTCTAAGAAGGCAGGCGCATCTGCGCAGGACTGTATGGCTATCGTACTGGATAAAGTCACTGAGAAGGTCAAGGCGCTTTCAAAACGCAGTGAAACTTCTACAAGCTCCGGCCAGAGCTACACTTATGTGGAAACGGACTTCATTAAGGCACTGAAGCACGGTTACGTTATCGAGATTCAGGAGCCTTCCACGATCGTCCAGCCCGGTGTATTGGTCGGACTGAACTCTTTGCTTGAACAAACAGGCTCTATTACGCTTCCGACAGGCGAAGTTATCCGGCGTCATCCTGATGCTGTGGTAATTGTAACAACCAACGTCAGCTACGAAGGCTGCCGCGGTATGAACCAGTCAGTTATCGACCGTATGAGTCTGGTACGTGATATAGAAATGCCTGCCCCTGAGGTAATGGTACAGCGTGCAATGTCTGTAACCGGTGCTACTGATGAGCATCAGGTATCGCAGATGGTGCAGGTACTCTGCGATTTGTCTGAGTATTGCCGAAAGAACAGTATTACGGACGGTTCCTACGGTATGCGAAGCCTTATCGACTGGGTTGCCAGCGCAGAAGTTACCGGGGACGTTTACGGTTCGGCTCTATACACGATTATCAGTAAAGCAACAGCAGATGAAATGGACCGTGAGGCTCTGATCAGCGCGGTCTTGGAACCTTACTTTACTCCGAAGAGACGTAAAGCATCTGCATAAATTCTTGAGGAAGGAGGTTAACCCTATATTATGGCAAGGGTGAATCACAAATTGGTTAAGCAGCGTCTCAATGAGAAACGCTCGAAAATAACTGATAGACAATTCTTCTCATCCCGTCTCCTGGCGGGATATTTCGAAGACTTAGCAGCTGCACAGACAAGGCGGTATCATTACAACCGCCGCGTCCGTGTAAGCCTATATTGGAAGCCAAAGGATCCGTTCTTTGCTGCCACCGATAATCTCACGGTGCGTATCAACTGCGGATATCCAATGGTCACAAAAGTAAAAGGTCGCGAGGACAGGTTCCAAGTCGTGACCGGAGTTTTCTCGCATGAGCTGGGACACGTTCTGTTTACAGACTTCCTGGCTCAGCAGACTCATTACAATTATCTTGGTTCCTATAAGTGGTATCCGCATCCACCTGCTTTCAAGCAGCCAGATGATGCACGTCGCGAAAAGGAAATGTGGGAATATGTCAAAGACGATCCGAAAAACTTGGAGATGGTTCAGTATCTTGTCGGATACATCTCTAATGTTATCGAGGACGGCTATGTCGAAAACCGCATCCTGAACGCCTTCCCTGGTAAACTCGGTTACGGTCTGGAGTATCTGCGTGAGATCCATCACAAAGAAATCCCGACAGTAACAGATCTCATCGAGAAGGAAGATAACGACGAATGTCACATCTTTGAGAGCATAATGCAGCTGATGCTTTCCTATGCGAAGTTCGGCGAGATCAAGTACGGTGAAGAACCGCTTTCCGACGAACGCGTGCAGACGGTATTCAGTCTGATTGATGAAATTGATGCAGCGCTTATCAGCCGATCCGGTAAGGAAAGGCTGAACGCTGTGAACATGGTGATCGTCAGATGTTGGGACTATCTCAAGGAATTCTGCAATATCTGTAAGAAGCGTCAGGAAGAAGCAGAAGCTGCAGGCGGTACTGCATCTATTGCGCAGACACTTTCCGAAAGACTTCAGTCCATTGCAGGTGGCTCCGCTGCCGGCTCCGGTAACAGCACACCTGTGCCTGAAGCCTCCGGAGGAAGTGAGGAAAACGCAACTGCAGCCGCAAGAGCACAGACCAAAGCAGACGCCGAAGATGCCGAGGATTCTGAAAACGGAGCTGGGTCTGGGAATGACGGTGATGACGACTCCCAGACTGATACAGAAAAAGGTGATATTTCATCTGAGTCTGGAAGCGAAGGTTCAGGAAGCTCAGGCGGTGATGAAACAGGCGGTCCTGTGACACCTGGCGGTGGATCCGGAGGCAGTGGAAAGCAATCTGTTTCGAGCAGAGAAAAAGGAAGAATTCCTTTGGCTCAGACCGATAAGCTCTCTGCCCCTACCGGAGGTGGAACCGAACAAAATAATGATTATCAGCGTGAGATGTACAGCGATGCTGCTGCGGACATCGAAAAGCTACTGGATAAGATGGCGGAGAAAGCGGCCTGTGAGCAGCTTGAGTCCGAACGCACACGAGAACTCAACGATGTGGCTCAAAATATATCCTACGGGAATATTCACGAGGGTATTCACATCAGAGTGAACCGTATCGCGTCAGTGGATGAGGAATTGGTAGATCAATATAATGCCATATCCTCGCCCCTCATAACAATTTCCCGCCAACTTCAGAAGAGTCTGGTCAAGCAGCTTAAAGATCAAAGACGCGGTGGCAAACAGACAGGTCTCATGATGGGCCGATGTCTGGATGCACATGCACTGTGTCGTAATGATGGCAAGGTGTTCTACAAGAATAACCTGCCTCAGGAGATGCCTGAGCTTGCGGTAGGACTTCTTTTGGACGAATCCGGTTCTATGAGTTCGTGTCAGCGTTGCACCTACGCACGTGCTGCAGCAATCATTTTGTACGATTTCTGTCGGAGTCTTGATATCCCCGTTACAGTATACGGTCATTCCACTGATTACTACGACGGTCACGGCTCGGTTGAGTTATATTCCTATGCTGAGTTTGACGGATTTGACAATGACGACAAGTACAGACTGATGGATATCAGCGCACGCGGAAGCAATCGTGACGGTGCGGCACTCAGGTATGTTGCTGAGCAGCTTTCCAAGAGACCGGAAACCGTTAAGATACTCATACTGGTATCAGATGGACAACCTGCAGACTCGGGTTATTACGGCACGGCTGCAGAAGAAGACTTGCGTGGCATAAAGCAAGAGTACCAACGAAAAGGTATTCTCTTTGTTGCTGCGGCTATTGGTAACGATAAGCAGAACATCGAAAGGATCTACGGTGATTCCTTCCTCGATATTACTGACTTAAATCAACTGCCCATGAAGCTGACCGGCGTGGTCAAGCGTCATATTCGGGTATAATTCATCATGACGATGGGCAGCTGGAGATTACAGTTGCCCATTGTCTTTTTTTAAGGAGGCAATGTTATGCATTTTAGATCTTTATTAACTGTATATCTTCCGGCTGTCGAGACCGATCCTGAATGGGAAAAAGAAGTGGCTGACCAAGTCAACCAAATGAGAGAATCTCAGCCTGAAAACATAGGCAGCATTGGTCAGAAAGTGATGTTGGATATCTTCTACGAAGGTATGAACAACATCAGCACTACATTCGGGCGTGAGGTTACGCCGGTCATTCGTGATGTTATGGAGCGCTTCAACTGCGGCACTGAAGACAAGAGATTTCTTGAGTTTGACGACCGCACCGGTGAGGCGCTTCGTGACTATAACGCAACCGTTGATTGTATGAGACTCCCTGACGGACGCATAGTGGAAGAGTATCCGGCTCCTCAGTGGCATAAATTCATCATTAAGGATGGAAAAGTCTGTCAGCGTGAGGCTGGCCCTCTTCACCATCCTAAGAGAACAAAGGCGGCCAAGAAGATCTCGGTTGTTCCCAACTACCCCCGAAAGAAGTTGTATGGCAACTCTTTTGAGCGTTACATCGAGGAGGCAACCTATTTCACCCGCAATGAAGAAACCGGTAAATACGGCGAATGGTACAATCCTGACGGTGTATACGACTGGTATTCGATTGGAGGACGTTGGCCGAGAATGTTCCTTGTCAAAAACGAGTGTACGGAATACTCCCTTGGTGAAAGTCCTGCTTTCAAATCGGATGAGAACGCTAATGCTCCTGATGGCTACAGATGGGTCTGTTGTGCTCGCAAAAAAGATATCCAATGGGATGTTATGCGAAAATGGCTCAACAACCGTGCTACAGACCGTTACACCAGACTGAGAGCGATGTACAAGGACGGCATCCTGGATGATGATATCCACGGTACCATTACCGAAAAAGGTATCACAGACTGGGGTGAGCTTGTCTACACTCCGGATATGACCTTAGAGGAATATCTGAATCAGTACGGTATTCCGGATGAATGGAAGTATCCTATCGGCGTGTACGCGATTTTCCATAGCGAAGAGTACATGGATAAGCACAGCGTAACTCGCGATAATGAGACCGGAAAGTATTCTCCGATCGATTGGCGAAAAGCTATTGACCAGTTCATTGATGAAGCAGACGACGATGACGTATTTGTCGGCATCGACTATCACATTTAGGAGGTGCTGATATGATTTACGATATCCCCGGAGATGAATTCATCTATGAAGGTGTTACTTACCGTGTAGGAGCTGAGGTCGTTGCAACGGAAGGAAGCGATTATGCAGGACTCAACGGTTTTATCCGTGAGATAAGAACCGAAGATGACAGAGAAACCGACAACGAAACGCCGGATATCTACTGTTACTTCGATCCGCCTTGTCTCCCGAGAGACCTTGAAGAGCTTGAGGAACGCTTTTCACATTTGTACGGCAAGGAAATGAAGGCTGACGATATCACCTTGGATCTTGTCATTATGGCGCCGGATATGATTCTGGTTCTTGGCAGTCCCAGAAAGACCTTGGAGATCTTCGTTCTTGAGGAAGACTGGGCAGCAAACGATGACTACGGTCATTCAGTCCTTCTCTTCTCAAATTATTATGAGGCAAAAGCAAAATTAAATGTTTTGCTAAATGAAGAACTCACATTAGGCTGCCTGAACGACTGGAAAGGCCGTAGCGACTATCAAGTCGATACCGGTGATGATTCTTTCGAAGGCTGGATTGATGGCGAGCATTCCTCAAGCCATTACACCATCTCAGTTAAGAAGATGACGGTAGACCTTACCAACCATATCTACGGAACTCTTGGTCGCGAATTCATTGACTTGTGTCGCGTTGAGGATTTCGTGGAGCAGATTGAAAGTTGGGAAGAAGTCGGCAGGCTCTCTGATGAGATGTACAAAGAAATGGTTGGCGATAAGACCATCCCTGAACGCATCCACAGTAAGCTCGGCAAGAACGACGGTTACTGGGAGCACTACTGGGAGTCGGTTTCCGAAGTCGGTCACGACGTTGTTCGTGAGTATTCTCTTAAAAATACGCATTCTGACGGCGAAAACGCTGAGAATGATGCTCCAGGAGGTGTGTAAATGCCTTTCAAGAGCGAATCTTACAGACCACTGACCAGCATCGTTTCCTACCCGGAACGAGGATCTGGCGGCAACAATCGTTACAGGGGTAATTGCTCCCCTAAACTTATAGAAGACCTGATTGCTTTCTTTAAGCCGGAAGAAATCTGTGACTATATGTGCGGCAGTGGTACAACCAAAGCAGCCGCGCAGAAATCAGGTATTCGCAGTCATCTTTACGATCTGCATAGCGGATTTGATATTATGAATTGTGATATTCCTGAGCGTCCGGAGTTTATTTTCTGGCACCCACCGTACTGGGATATAATCAAATATTCCGATGTGATGTACAAAGCATCGGACGTACAGCAAAAGTATGGCTACGATCCGACAAAGTTGGATCTGTCCCGTATACCAGACTGGGAGCGCTTCGTCAAGGCTATGAATTATGCCATGATGAAACAGTTCACTGCATTGGAGAACGGTGGCCGTATGGCTGTACTGATGGGCGATATTAAGAAAAAAGGCAAGCTCTACAGCATGATTGCCGAAATCGTCAAGCCCGGTACACTGGAAAATATCATTATCAAGGCTCAGCACAATTGCTTTTCTGACAATATTGAGTACACGGGTAAGTTCATACCGATTCTTCACGAATACGTTATGATTGTCCGCAAGGATAACCCGATGCTCATTCCGGTCATTATGGCAAAGAAGTCTGAACTGGATATTCGCGATATGCCCGGTGCAACCTGGCGCGATGTTGTTGCAGCTGTCCTTGAGGATTGTAATGGAGCTGTGTCCCTTACGTATCTTTATGAGCAGATTGAACCACACAAAAAAGCTCAGGCAAATAAGTGGTGGAAGGAAAAGATCCGCCAGACACTTCAGTGCAATCCCGCCCACTTCGTTCATGACGGACGTGGGATGTGGTCATTGAACAGAGGTGTTGCATAGTATCCGAGAAATGGGGGTGTCACTTCGGTGGCGCCCCTTTTTCTGTGAATTTTAAAAAAATATTGACAATACATTCAGTTGAGTGTATAATAAAGACACTCAACTGAATGTAAGGAGAAGATGTAAAATGGATTTTGATTTAAGTGGGTTTCAAATTGCACATGTGAAACCTTTCTCAATCTTAAGAGAAAGAAGAGTCATTCTGGGACTTACACAGAAGCAAGTTGCTGAACGTGCCGGAATTGTTTTGCAGCAATATCAAAAATTTGAAAGCGGAGAACGTCGCATTATGACAAGTTCTTTTGAACTGGCCTGTCGCATAATTGAGGCTTTGGAACTGGATATTACTAAGTTCTTTCATGGCGAGTATTCTTTTGGGGAAGAAATCTACGACTCTCCTGAGGGACTTCGATATAAGAAAACCGGCAAGTTGACTTCCGAAGATGTTGAGTGATTCGTTCGGTATTACCAACTGTAAATAAAAGTTAAAAAACTGGACACACTATATTTTAGAAAAACTATTTACATTCGTGCTTTAATAATGTATAATATAAAGCGTGAATGTAAAATGCTTTTGGAGGTGTGTTCTCATGGATAGCATATGGAATGAAATTAAAAGAGTAGCCGATGAAAACAGTGGGTTTATAAAGACGAGTGCAGTCGAAGCAGCAGGTGTCAGCAGACCGATGCTGCGCAAATATGTAGAAGACGGAAAGTTGGAGCAGGTCCGTAAGGGGCTTTATGTTCTTGCAGACGATCTTGCAGATGAGTTTGCGCTGATTCAGTTACAGAGCTCAAAAGCCATTTTTTCGTATGGCACGGCACTATATCTTTGGGGATTATCAGATCGCACACCACACAGATTCGATATAACCATTCCTCAAGGGACTAATATCAGTCGTTTAAAGAGAGATAATCCAAACATTCGGTGCCATTATGTGCAGCCTGAGGTATACGAGATAGGAATAACGGAAATTCAGTCCCCCCAAGGTGCAAAGGTTCGTTTATACGATAAGGAGCGCTGTATCTGTGATTTGATTCGAGATAAGGAGAAAGTGGACATTCAGATCTATACGCAGGCAATAAAGGACTATTTTTATACAAAGACTGACAGGCGTAAGCTTTTGAAATATAGCAAGGTTCTCGGCGTTGAAGATAAAGTCAGAACCTATATGGAGGTATTGTGATGAAAACACCGGAGCAATTAAAAGGAACCATACGCAGTATGGCGGCGAAGAAGAATCTTCGTGCTCAAGAGGTTCTGCAGATGTTCCTTTTCGAACGCGTATTGGAACGTTTGGCAAACTCTGCTTACAAGAATAACTTTATTCTAAAAGGCGGTTTGCTTATTTCCTCTATGATCGGAATCGGAGAGCGTACAACGATGGATATGGATACCACCGTGCGCGGCATTCAAATGGAAGAGGATGAAATCGTAAGAGCTGTCAAAGAGGTTCTGGCGGTCGATGTTGGCGATGATATTGAATTTGAGTACCAAAGCATTGAGCCGATCCGCGAGGATGATGCTTATAATAACTTCCGCATTCATTTGCGTGCGAAGTATGGCAAGATTGATAGCCCAATGAAAATAGACGTCACAACCGGTGATGTAATCACTCCGGCGGCAGTTCAGTACGAATTTCCGATGTTGTTTGATGAAAAGACGGTATCCGTTATGGCATATACGCTGGAAACAGTTCTTGCCGAGAAATACGAGACAATCATCCGCAGGAATATCGGTACCACAAGAGCAAGAGATTACTATGACCTCCACATCCTGTTCCGAAGCCGTAGTTCTGAGGTTCGTTTGGATATTCTGAAGGCTGCTGTTTTACATACTGCAAAGAAGCGCGATTCTGTTCAGGATATCGAAGACTGGCGTGATATTATCAAGGATATCCGAGAAGAGCCGCAGATGTACTTACTTTGGGATAACTACGTTGCTGAAAATAAGTATATCGGAGAACTGGAATTCCATGTTGTTCTTGATACTGTAGAAGAGGTTGCAAAACTTCTTGATTTCTAAATTGCGATAGCTCTTTGTCCCTTTCTTTTGCGAAATGATTGACTATTGGGAAACAATCTGTTATAATAACTATGTTAAGTTTCTTTGTTTTCCGAAAGGAAATCACAGTTTATCAGATTTGTACAGTGTCATTTATCCCGTTTGGGGTGAATGGCACTTTTTTTGTTTCTTGCCAATTCATTTTGGGCACAAGCCAGTGGTCTCTTTGGGATTACTGGCTTTTGTTACATATCTTGGCGGCTGAGCCGTCACAAAAGAAAGGAGCATTGCTATGCTAGACAAAAGTCAAGACAGCTACTTCACCACCTTTGGTACCTACGAAGAGATGCTTGACTACCATGAAGAGCAGGCAAAGTCATCCATTTGGCATCGATGTCAGGTTAATCGCCTGGAAGTTGAGCCGTTGGATAAGACCGCGCCGCTTTACGGTAGTTTGAGTAATTTCGCACCGGGTATCACACAACAAGCCGTAGATGACACGGCTGAAAACCTTGGGCTTGCGATGCGCGTGGATGGCCTTTGCTATCCGGTACGCGACACAGCCTACAAAAGCCTTCTCGATAGGGCTAAGATTACGGGAACGTCACTTGCTAAACTCAGCCGTGATGTTCTGGCCAACGTTCTGAACGCCTGCCTCAAGCTTTATTCGGCAGAAGCGCTCGTGCTGATCCGAGATGAAAAGGTCTGCGCAGTTCACTCCGGTGACAGTGTGGATTACTCCATCCTCCCGATTAACGAGCTTCTTCAAACGCTGAAAGCAAAGCTTGATATAAGGTTCGCCGGAAACCGTTTTGAACAAGGCTTCTGCGATCATTCCATTGTCGGTGCATCCTGGACGATGCCCGGACAGAAGGAAGATCTGCTCGGAACCTACCTCAAGACGCTGGCTGCTACGGGCAAAGGAACAATGGCATCCAAATTGATGCCGGGTATTCGATTTATTACGTCGGACACCGGTATCGCATCCGCAAAGGTCTCTGCACTTCTTGTCGGCGGACAGCATCCAATCCATATTGGTGGCTGTATCGCAGTTGATCACAGACATAAGACCCAAATTTCGGACTTTGACTCTGCACTTGATCAACTCTTCGCTCAGTTTGGAGATAGCATCGCCAAGCTGCAGGCATTGATGGAAATCAACCTCGATTATCCTGTAAATGCCATGACAAGAGTATGTAAGAAGCTCAGTTTGCCGAAAAAGGCAGCCGTTGAAGCAATCTCTATGTTTGAGATGGCATACGGTGATTCGCCTGCTACGGCACACGACGTCTTCCTTGCATTGCAAGAGATACCATTTATCCTCAAGACTCAGAATACACCTGAACATAAGATGTTGGAGACTGAGGAGAATATGGCACGTGCCCTTACACTTAAGTGGTCGGACTTCGATCTCGCAAAGGCGGTGAGTTATTAATGGCAAAACCGAATATTCTTTGTGATACCGCAGGAATGACTAACGAACAGTGGCTTGCAGCTCGTATGCATGGCCCTCATGGAAAGATACCTTATACTGTCGGCGGCAGTGATGTCGCGGCAATCTTTGGCGTTTCTCCCTGGACCACACCTATGGAGCTCTGGCTTATTAAAAAGGGCCGCATGAAGCCTCCTAAAAAGGCAAACTCGAATCAGCTTGAAATGGGACATCTGCTCGAACCCATTGCCGCACATTGGTACGCCAAGAAAACCGGCAATATCGTAACGGTAGATACTAACCTGTATCAGCACGCAGACCACCCGTATGCTTTGGCAAACTTCGACCGCCGTTTCACACGTGCAAGCGATGGAGAGCCCGGCATCCTGGAATGCAAGAGCTGTACGTTCCACAAAGCTGATGAATGGGCAGACGGTGCAATACCGATCTACTATGAGCTGCAGCTCAGGTTCTACCTGGCAGTAGCCGATGTCAACATTGGTTCTTTCTCTGCTATTTGGGGTAACAATCCGGACAACGATCTGGCTATCCCCGATATTGTACGAGATAGGGGCAAAGAAGACATGATATTCGAGCGTTTGGAAGAATGGATCTGGAGCCTTGAGAACGACAAGCCGCCTACCATGGCCGGAGTTGCTCCCAAACTGGCTTTGGAATCACTGGCAAGGATTTATGGTACCAGTGCCAAAGGACTCCCTACGGTTGAATTCTCGCCCAAATACGAGACCGATTTAAGGCGGATAGCCTTGCTTCAGGGTAAGATCTCCGAGGCAAGCGCAGAAATCAAATCTTACGAGAAGGAGATTGAAGCACGCAGCGTGCGAATCGCCGAAGTAATGAAGGATCACGAGCATGGCGTTCTTGAAACGACCACCGATAAGCTCCTCATTGACTTCGTAACCAGAACCACGAAACGTCCGGATTCGAAAGCGCTGAAGGAAAAATATCCTACCGTATACGAGGATGTCCTGAATGCCTCTCATAGCCGGAAGGTCAAAGTATCGGTACAACCGATATGAGAAAGGAGTTTTCTATGGAAAACATTTATCATGACTATTGGGAACAGGAACTGATGTATCAGTTCGCAACCGATGACAGATGCCGTAAGAAAGCATACATTTGCTCCCCGCTTAGCGCAGAGAGCAAGGAAGACACGGTCACGAATATGCGTATGGCAAGAGCTTATATGTATTATGCTTATAAGAAGATGAACCTGAGTGCGAGAGCACCACACGGTTATTTGCCTATGCTTCTCTGTGACAATGTTCCAAGCGAACGAGCCCTGGCGCTCCGTTTCGGTCTGGAGCTTATGGAGAAAGGCGATGTCCTTCTTGTTTGCGGTACCAGGATCAGCAACGGGATGCGCGGCGAGATTGCTCGTGCGGCAGCACTGAGATTGCAGATCATTGTTTTCGATGAGGGCTTGTACCTGGAGGTTCAAAAGCTGGTCACACAGAATAACGGTGATAAGAAAACCGTGAAGCTGGACCGTGAGAACTTTCCGATGTCCTTTTCCAATCCAATTTCATACTTGGAAAACGCAGCGATGTTTAAATAATCGCCGACGCTCCACAAAGTTCTCCTTAAACACAGTAATTGTAACTGTTGTTTGAAGGAGTTTTTTTATGCTCAGATTCTCTCAGAGAAAGGAGAAATAAATTTGCTATGTCAATTTGAAAGACTCATTTATCCGCAGAATGTCTCCTCGATTGATGCCGGCAGTTTTATGATTGCCGTGTATCGTCCATGTGAAAACATTAGAGATTCTGCAGGAAACATGGTGACGCAGGTCAAGGCTGTTGGATACTGTCTTCCGATTGCAGACAATTTGCGTTACGAGTTACAGGGCCATTGGTCAAAAAATCCGAAGCACGGAGTTCAGTTCGAGGTCGAGAACTATGATGAAGTGATCACGCCGACGAAAGAAGGTATCATTGCCTACCTGTCCTCAGGTCAAATCAAAGGTATTGGTCCCAAGATGGCTGAGAAAATCTACGATGCATTCGGTCTTACAGCCTTAGATGTTCTGGATAAGGAGCCTGAAAGACTTCTTGCCATATCAGGCATCAGCACCGCAAAACTGAAAAAGATTTGCGACTCCTATTTAGCCAACAGAGGTGCCCGCGATGTTGTGGCATTCCTCACGCCTCACGGTATCACACCGAACAGAGCCGTTAAGCTTTATAAGGAGTATGGTGATCGAGCGATGGATATCGTCAAGAACCACCCGTATCAGCTCTGCGAAATTGCAGGTATTGGCTTCAAAACTGCTGACCGCATTGCAATGAGTATGGGCTTCGATCAGCTCTCTGTAGAGCGTGTGGATGAAGGTATCCTGTATGCACTTACCGATGCTGAAGGCAAAGGACATCTATGTATGGAAAAACACGCATTTATCAAAGCGTGCCTTAAAGTTCTTGATACACCCCAGCTTACCGAGAATATGGTTGCCAACCGCGCAGCTCGTCTCGTGTACAGCGGGAAACTTGTATCCTACCAAGGGAATGTTTATCGCAGTAAAACAGCCTATGCCGAGAGCAATTTGGCTGAACTGCTTTCCCGGCAGTTGCGCAGTGCCAGGAGCCATTCATATGGTGATTTGGATGCTGCCTTGGACGCGGAGGAGCTTCGCATGAAAGTTAAATTCGCACCCGAGCAGCGTGAGGCAGTCAAGATGGCCTTGACTCAGGGCGTATCGGTTATCACCGGTGGCCCGGGTACAGGCAAATCTATGATATTGCGTGCAATCCTTGATATTTATCGTCGTCACAATCCGGGCAAGGAAATTTGTCTATGTGCTCCTACGGGGCGTGCAGCCAGACGAATGGAACAAGCAACGGGGCTTGGAGCTTCCACGGTGCATAAGGCACTGGGGCTTCTTGCAGGTGAAGACGGAGATTACGGAGAGCCGCAGGCGCTGGATGCGGACATTATCTTGGTTGATGAGGTTTCTATGATGGATATCTACCTCGCAGGACGGTTGCTCGAAGCTGTCAAGTCAAGAGCACAGGTCGTTCTCATTGGCGACTCAGACCAGCTGCCTTCAGTTGGTCCGGGTGCAGTGCTCAGTGAGATGATCGCAAGCGAGCGCATTCCGGTCGTCAGACTGGATAAGGTTTTTCGTCAGAACGACGGCAGTCGGATAGCAGTGAACGCGAAGCTGATCAGACACGGCAATCTCAGTCTGGAGTACGGTAACGACTTCAGATTTGTGGACTCAGCCAATCTGTCAGACTCAGCCAATCGCATTGCTGAGCTGTATATGCAGGAAGTTGCAAGATACGGCGTAGACAATGTGGCAATGCTGTCCCCATACCGACAGAAGACCGAGACCGGCGTCAATGCACTTAACGAGATGCTGCGAGAACTGGTGAATCCTCCGGATGAAGGAAAGCCTGAGGTTGTATGCGGTAAACGAAAGTTCCGTGTCGGCGACAAGGTAATGCAGGTAAAGAATTTCGAAGACGTCAGCAATGGCGATATCGGATACATCCGCAATATCTTCAAATACGGGGATGAAACCACCGTGTGCGTAGACTTTGGTGATGGCAGGAATATGGAGTATGACTCTTCCGAGCTGGATATGTTGGATCTGGGGTACGCCTCAACCATACATAAGGCTCAAGGTGCCGAGTACCAATCGGTCATCATCAACCTGCAGTGTGCTCATCACATAATGCTGACAAGACCTCTTATCTACACGGCAATTACCCGTGGCAAAGACAGGGTTATCATTGTCGGCGAGCGAAGAGCGCTTTGCATATCTATCAGGAAAACAGACATTGAAAAACGAGGAACCTGCCTGGCACATCGCCTGCAGGAACTCGCATAATCGAAAGGAGAATACCTATGAGTATTACTGACAGAATTTATCTTAAGAATTGGAACTATGACGGACCTGACCGCGTTAAGCTGGTCTACAGCGATGACGAGATCGTATTTGTAACCCGTGAGGACTTCAACCGTGCATTCGGTGCCATTATCAATGCCTCCAAGGAAGAAGTCATCCGCGATTTCGCTATTGAAGCGTGAAAGGAGAATGAGTCATGGCAACCATCTTACAACAATATCGTGAAAAACAGCAGTCCTTCTGCTCGCAGATCAATTCCGGCACCCTCCCGCTTGAAAGAGTGATTGAGATGCAGGAAGTCAATTACCGTATCTGCGTTCTCGAAACCTTTGAGTCCTTCTGTAAGACGGCTCCGATTACGACAGACAACAAGGCCATGGGCTATCATTATCAGCTGGTGGATGCCTATGTGCGTTTTGTCTTAAACGAGAGGAAGTTCGGTGTAAGAACCGACGCTGACGGCGCCAAAAAGCGCGAGACCGCCTATGCTTCCCTTGAAAAGGTGGCGCTTGACGGTAAGAAGCGTTTCTCCAGTTTCGTTCCGGGCAACGACAAGCAGTATAAGGAAGCAATCAGCAATTACATTAAGACGATCCTTCCCGTGTGGATGCAGTATCGTAATATGTATATCAACATATAAGGAGGCAACATCATGAGTCAGAACAACTCGAATGATAAGCAAGCAATGCTTGGCTTAATCGAAAACATCAATAAGGTTGAGGGCTTTGACCCTACACCTTTTGCGGTAGATTTCACCGATCTGAACTCTCAGGAGACCCGTAAGCGTCTTCCTGTTATGATTCAGATTGCGTGGTTCCGCCTGAAATATCCTGAAGGTAAAATCGCTGTGCAGGTAACACAGGGCAAGGATTGCTTTGTGGCAACCGCAAAGGTCTATCCAAGCTATAAGGATGGCGATGAGTGCTATCTTGCAGAAGCAACTGCTTCCCGTGGTAAGTGTGAAGAGAAACCTTCCGTTTCTCCTCGCGAATGGGCACAGACGGCAGCTGTAGGTATTGCACTTCGTAATGCCGGATTCGGATTACAGTTCGCGATGGCGGGCGAAGACTTTGAGAGTGTCGCCCCTGATGAACTGGGTCTGGGAACAGGTGTGGATGTGACCCCTGCAGCGAGCACCGGAACAGGTACTGTAACTGAGTCTGAGTACGAGTACACCGTGGAAGACACTAATCCGCCTAAGGAACTGACGACCGAGGAAAAGGTCGCACAGGCAATGCAGGTTGTGTGTCCGATTTCCAAGTTCGGTGGAAAGACACTCGGCGAGGTTCTTCGTGAGGATCCTAAGGCTATCCGCTGGGTAGCTGAAAAGTATCCCGGCTCCGAGGAAACGAAAGCAGCGGCAAAGCTGATTTGTGAATATGCCATGCAGCAAGCAACCGCGTGAGTAATCACCATAGATTTGGGGATGGCGATAACGTCATCCCCGGAAAGGAGGCTGTATGGAGATATTTCACATGTGGGATGTACTTCCACTACTCGGCATAGACTTGCCACCATCGGGTAGAAGTTCACTCAATGTGTCCTGCCCGTGTTGCGATGACAGTCCTCGCAAGAAGCACCTCAACATTAATCTCAAAAAAGAGGTCTTCCGTTGCCCGCGATGTGGAATATCCGGGGGTATATTTGATTTGTACTCTCTTTACACGAACGTGCCGCGTGAGAAAGTGCGAAAAGCACTTGTGGAACGGCTCGGTATTCCCGAAGGCGCGAAGCCAAAGCAAAAGAAAAACTTTGAGCTTCAAGCCAAGGAAGAATGTCCGATTACCGATATTGAACTGCGGCACGCAACTTACAGCGCATTGCTTTCTAAGTTGTCGCTTGCCGCTGATCACAGGGACAACCTGCTGAACCGAGGGCTCACCGATGACGACATCAAGCGTCTGGGCTACAAGTCCACACCGGTTGTCGGTATGAGCGCCCTTGCTAAACAGCTCCGTTCAGAGGGCTATTATTTAGCAGGTGTTCCTGGTTTCTTCAAGGACAAAGCAGGCTCATGGACTTTCGTTCATGAGCAACGCGGTATTTTGATTCCTGTTCGGGACCGTCTTGGCAGAATACAAGGTCTGCAGATCAGACGGGATGACGTAACCAAGCGTAAGTTCCGATGGATTTCCAGTGCTGATATGGATGAAGGTTGCCGTGCTGAAGGATGGACGCACCTTGTCGGCAAAGTCAGACCGACCATCGTTCTGACAGAAGGACCGATGAAGGCGGACGTTATTAACGCACTGACCGGACTCACTGTTCTGGCTGTGCCCGGTGTTAACACACTGACACAACTTGAACTGGCACTTAAGGACCTCAAGAGCGTTGGCTTGGTGGAGATCAAAACAGCCTTTGATATGGATTTCGCAACGAACCAGCACGTGCAGAATGGATATAACAGTCTGCTCAATATGCTCGGCGAAATGGGATTCCGATACGGAACCTATCTGTGGGATCCAACCTACAAAGGTCTTGACGATTATATCTGGGAGCATTGCTTCCGGAGAAGAAAGTCACAGTAAGCAAGGAACTGGGCGAGGCAAAAATTTTGCTTCGCCCTTTTTCTATGAGTATTTTTCAAAAAAATAAGTATTTGAGTTGTAAATACTCATAGCGAATCGTGTAATTAGATATGAAATCTAAAAACCCTGGAGGTACAAAATATGTTAATCGCAATTGATCATGGTAACTATGCAGTAAAAACCGAAAACCATTCGTTCGTCGCCGGCCTTGCCGAGCATACGGTGAAACCGCCTTTGACGGATGAGATCCTTGAGTACGATGGCAAGTACTGGACTCTCAGCGGAAAGCGCCTGAATTACAGACGTGATAAGACCGTAGATGAAAGCTACTTCATTCTGAGCCTGATTGCCATCGCCAAGGAAATGGAATCTGCAGGACGTACAAATCCGTTTGAGCAGGTTCAGCTTGCTGTGGGACTTCCCCCTGAGCACTACGGTGTTCTGAAGGATAAGTTCGCGCAGTACTTCCAAAGAGACGGCGTAATCAAGTTTGTCTACAAAGAAAAGCCGTATAGTATTATAATTGAAAGAGTTATGGTCTTCCCGCAGGCATATGCTGCGGTGGTTCCTCAAAGTACTCTGATTATGAATTCTCCGCGCATCTTCATCGTGGACGTAGGTGGCTATACGACCGATATCCTTTTGTTGAAGAACGGTAAGCTCGACTTTCAGTACTGTCGCAGTCTGGAGTCCGGTATTATTACGATGAATAACGAAATCATCCGTAAGGTAAATGCTCTTCACGATATGATCATCGATGATGAGCATATCAGCGACGTGCTTTGTGGCAGAGAGACGATTCTTCCGGCCGATGTTATAGAGACTATCAAAGGGTCCACTAAGAAGCACGCAGATAACATCTTGAACCAGCTGCGCGAACTGCAGGTGGATTTGAGATCCAACCCGGCAATTTTTGTCGGCGGCGGCAGCATTTTGCTCCGTCCTTTCTTCGAAAGTTCTCACTTGATTGCCAAGGCGAGCTTCGTAGAATCTCCGAACGCCAATGCCATTGGCTATGAGATGCTCGGGAAAGCACAAATGAACCGCCATCCTAATGCATAAGGGATGGAGGGGTCATTGTGAAGAAAGACGGGAAATATAGATTTACACTCGGATTCGGCTCCGATACTGAAGAAGAATACAGAGCCGGAGAATTTTTAGAAAGCCTGGGTAACAAAAAGAGCGCCATCATTGTAACGGTCTTAAATGAGTATCTTGCTTCACATCCAGAGTTACAAACACAATGTTGTAAAATAGAAGTTAAGGTTGCTCCAAAATATGATCAATCGAAAATGGAGCAACTTATACGGACAATAGTTGAAGAGAAGATATCAGCCCTTCAATTCGAAGGCAGTGTTTCGGCTGTAGAGGCAGTTCAAAAGCCGGATGCACTGGAAGAGGATGTTGCAAAAATGCTGGATAACCTCGATTTGTTTGGTTGAAATACAGATGAGTCTGCTATCACTATTAGTAGGCTCATTTGTCATATACGGGCAAAAGCATATGTTTTTTTGCCTTGATTTGCAACATTTGTGATTGCACTATCACGTCTACTTTCTTCATTTTCACCTACAGTTCCGTTAAAATATAAGTGTAAGGAGAAGATGGAACGGTGGATTACAAATCTTTAGGTAAAAATGTCAAGAAATATCGCTTACTACAAGGAATGCGCCAGGAGGATCTTGCCGGAAAATGCGCCTGCAGCGTCAGTCACATCGGACATATTGAGGGCGGGTTTGGGAAAGTCAGTTTGGAGATGATTGTGCTTGTCGCAAACAAACTGAATGTTTCCGTAGATCAACTTCTTTGTGATTGTTATGATGATCCGACAGCAATTTATCTTCGAGAAATTGCAAAAAGGATTGAAAGTTATGATGTTTCCCAACGTGTTCTTGTATGTGAAAGTTTGGAAAATTACCTTGATACGTTGGAACGCTTTGCTAAAAAAGATCGTTAGGAGTCGAATATGAAGCGGAGAAACAACTAATAACAGAAAAATTAAATATAGAAAATGTAAGATAACTATCGGCTATTGTCAGCCGGTTTTATATGCACGCCAAATTAAGCGGCCTTGCCATATTCATTTATGGTTGGGTCGCTTTTTGTTTGTATTGCGGGAAGGAGGTGATTCCAATGTTCTGATTGCTGTGGAACCAACTGTACGGACGCAGAAAATAATTTCACGGCATGCCACTGTGGCATGTTGTAAAAATAGTTTTGCTCGGTGGTATGCCCCAAAGGAGGCATATTCTTGGACTACCGACAAAACACTGATCGAGATGAGCTCCGCGCTGAGTTTACAGTGTGGCTCGATACGTCGATACGACGTGCAAAGCTTGACTATCTTCGAAAACACCATGTTCCCTTAGATATTATGTCCTTAGAGGAACTGCACGAAGAAAATATGCCTGTCTCGGAAGATGTATGGATGCGAAAGATACTGTTCGAGGAGGATGATTTTAATTTTGAGGAAGAGCGACTTGCTCAGGCTTATGCGGAACTTCCTCTTTTGCGAAAACAAATCCTTAAGTTGCTGTATGTTGATGAGCTTGAAGTGAAGGAAATCGCTCGTCTTCTTAATTGTTCAGCTCAGTACGTATCCAACCAAAAGCAGAAAGGAATAAAGCATCTTCGGAAGCGTATGACGGAGGGTGGTGATAATAGTGGATAAAGAAATGTTCCGAATCACCCTGCAAGGTGCTGTCGCAGGCAATCATGGCGATTTTGAGAAGATCATTGAATTGTATGCTCCTCTCATTGACAAGCACTGCTATATTAACGGCAAGCATGATCCTGATTTAAGGCAGTACATATTGATGCACATAGCACTGAAAATCAGTAAGTTCATTATCTAGTCGAAAGGCTCCGGATTTCGGTCCGGAGTCTTTTTTGAAAAATTTTTACAAAGTGATTATATTTGCGATTTTTCTTACGTGTTTCCCTATGAAAGCATCCCTATGCTGGAGTCGCACCTTGACAATCGAATAATTTTTGCCTCTACTGTCCCGGAATGAGAAGCGGCTATCCAGCTACTTGGCATGTAGCTCCATGAGCACTGATATGTGGGTTGCACCTGCATAACGCGATGATCCATCCGGGGATAATGAGACTTCCGTAACTCGCGGTCCGGCCACAATGAAGGCGGGAAGGTGAAATACCTATGGCCCTGTTCGCTGCAGGCGGAGTGCAAAAATACTATATTTATATAATGAAGAAAACATATCGAATAATTCATTTGATAATTTTTGAAGTAAAAAGGAGGAACCAAAAGATGGGCTATCAACGGCAAGATGTCGAGAAGACGAAGCAATATGCAAAGAAGTTTGTTCGATATAAAGAAGGTGCTGAAAAGTACAGCCTTGGTTTGACTAAATTTCAGCTATTGGCGAAGGAAGCCAAAGCAGTTTATAAAATCGATGGAATAGCGTTGGTTAACTGCGAAATTTTTGAAAAGTTTTTGGAATCATTTCGTGAGTACTAAGGGATTGATATTATGATTTACAGAACAATGCGGGGACGAATGGCACAAGAGGTATTGACTTTCTGTCTTACAATAAGTATAATATACAATGTGTTTGGAGGTAGCATATGATGCGAATGGGACGACCAAGGAAGGATAATGCAAAAAGGGCATCCATTACAATCCGTATGTCGGATGAAACCCACAAAAAGCTGAATGAGTATGCCATCAAGCACGACATGTCAATGACAGAAGTTGCCTTGCGAAGTTTGGAAGAGTATTTGTCCAAAAAGAAGTAGGTGCTGTGAACCCCTTTTCAATAATAATTGAAGGAGGTAATCAGTATGGCAAAGGCACGAAAAGACGAGCGCGGCAGAGCGCTTAGAAAGGGAGAGGTACAGAGAGCGTCAGACAAGCGATATATGTACACCTATACCGACCCGTTGGGGCGACGTAAGTTTATATATGCGCAAGACCTGGCTACACTTAGAGAGAAAGAAAAGCAACTGGTAAAGGATCAGTTGGATGGTCTGGATATCTATGTTGCGGGGAAAGCCACTGTAAACGATACATTTGATAGGTACATGTCTACCAAGTGCAAATTGAGAGAGACCACCCGTAGCAATTACATCTACATCTACGATCGCTTTGTCAGAGACACATTCGGCAGAAAGAAAATTGCTGAGGTTAAATATTCGGATGTGCTTCAATTCTATCTTCATCTGCTCAATGTAGATGATTTGTCATTGGGCACTCTGGATTCGGTACACACCTTGCTGCACCCAACGTTTCAGTTGGCGGTTCGAGATGAAGTAATCAGAAAAAATCCGTCAGATGGAGTAATGAAGGAGGTCAGCAAAGAAACCGACAAAGCAAGGGGTATGCGCCATGCTCTTACTATGGCGGAGCAGAGATCCTTTATGGATTACATCGCAAATCATCCAGTGTATTATCATTGGTGGCCATTATTTGCGGTATTACTCGGTACTGGTGGACGTATCGGAGAGATATTAGGATTGACGTGGGACGATCTTGATTTTGATAATCGCAAGATCAGTATTAATCACAGCGTAGTCTACTATCCGGTAGGAAACTCCAGAACATCCACCCTGCAGATTTCAAAGCCAAAAACCGAAGCAGGTATTCGCACAATTCCTATGCTTGATGTTGTGTATGATGCATTTCAAATGGTGCAGGAAGAACAGGACGAAAATGGGACTTGTGATCCGGAGATTGATGGTATGAAAGGATTTGTATTCATCAATCGCTATGGTGGGGTACAGACCCCGCAGTCCGTAAATCGAACCATTAAACGCATTATTGGCAGCCACAACTCAGAAGAGGTTGTGAAAGCCAAGAGAGAACGGCGTGAGCCGGTCATTCTTCCGGATTTTTCTTGTCATCATCTAAGACACACTTTTTGTACCAGACTCTGTGAGCATGAAACAAATTTGAAAGTGATCCAAGATATCATGGGACATCGTAACATTGAAACGACGATGGATATCTATGCTGAAGCTACGGATCAAAAGAAGCAGGAGTCATTTAACAACTTATCAAGGTTGGACATCTTTTGAGAAGGGGTCTCGGTGTAAATCCTGACAACAAAAACTCTGGTGAGACAGCAGTTTGACAACAATTTTGTTTTTTTCCTGATGTAATACGAAGAGATATGAAGTTCGGGAAAGTAAGCAAAATAAAGGATTTGAATGAATATGAATAGATGTGAATTTTTAGGGAAACATTTCCCGACAATGAAACCTTTGGACAAGGATAAGACCGAAAAGGCCGAGACCAAGGCGGAAGAAAAACCCGTTGAAGCGGCTCCTGTCATCGAGGAAAAGATCGACTTTTCCAACGTCGTGATCGAGCCCTTGTTCCAAGATCAGGTCGATTTTGAGACCTTCTCCAAGTCTGATTTCCGCGCTGTGAAGGTTCTCGAATGCGAGGCAGTACCCAAGTCCAAGAAACTCTTAAAGTTCACTTTGGATGACGGTTCTGACGAGAAAAGGACGATTTTGAGCGGTATTCACGCATATTATGAGCCTGAAGAGCTGGTCGGAAAGACCTGCATCGCCATCACGAATCTGCCTCCCAGAGCGATGATGGGCATCGAGTCCTGCGGCATGCTGCTCTCCGCCGTTCATAAGGAAGGCGAGGAGGAGAAGCTCCATCTTCTGATGGTTGATCCCCACATCCCTGCTGGTGCTAAGCTGTATTGATTGAGAAGCCAAAATCGGCTCGAATCACCAATTTAGTCACCAAAAATCACCAACCGTTCTCCAATTTGGAGCAAATCAATGTGTGATTTCCCGTATAATCCCTTAAAATCACATAATAGCTTATAGTTTCCCACAAGACTCACTATCGAAAGGTAGTGGGTCTTTTTTTGTTTTCTGCGTTTTGACCAACTGACCATTTTGTCTGTGAAGATATAACAATATATAAGGTACTTCCCGCTGTGAATTTCACGGCGGGATTTTTTGCTTTC
>OLSX01000034.1_pt1 | contig 107654 bp, 82 predicted proteins | sample 1673141 | NCBI WGS metagenome assembly OLSX01 (sample SAMEA3136759, study PRJEB25190) | human gut metagenome | biome: human gut; feature: human-associated habitat; material: faeces | place: Austria | collected 2013 | reverse complement strand
TTTCGGCACAGTTAATGCCGTCCGCTTTGAGCGCCGAAAGTATTTTATCCGTTTCGGACAGCTCTTTGATTACCACAACAGGTATGTATTTTTCCAAAACAATCTGCTCCTTGCCGTTCTTTTCGCCGCATAGCGAAGTTTATAATCGTTTTTTCAAATTATACCAATCGGGCGCCCGTTTTTCAACAACTATCTGAAATTTTTGCATATGGGCGTGTAATCACGCTCGTTTGTTTATATCTATAAGCTTTGTAGAGCCCTGACTGTAGCAGGCGGCGATAACATCCGCCAGTGCAAGTGCGGTATCTATGCTTGTCATACAGGGAATCTGCAGATTCATCGCCTTGCGGTACAAAACGCGGAAATCTCCCACAGAGGAATCCATTACCGCCCCCGTATATACAATATAATTTACCGTTCCGCTTTCAAGCAGATTATTTATATCGTCGTTCTCCCACACATTGCGCGCGGTCGTTACATCCATTCCTCTTGAGCGGATAGCCTCGGCGGTATCGGGAGTGGCAAAGATTTTTATTCCCAAATCGGTGAATTTTTCAGCCAGCGCAATGGCATCGGAATAATCGTAATCCTCCACCGATATAAGAATTCCCTGAAGCGCCCTTTTCTTTATTTGCGCCACATCGATTCCGCTTGCCGCAAGCCCCTTATAAAGCGCCTCGGTTTTGGTTCGCCCGATTCCGAGCACCTCGCCGGTGGATTTCATTTCGGGGCCCATTATGGTATTTGCGTCGGCTATTTTTTCAAAGCTGAAAACGGGAACCTTGACCGCATAATATTCGGACGCGGGCGCAAGACCGGTTTGATAGCCCATTTTCGAAAGCGATTCCCCAAGCATCGCCCTTGCGGCAAGGTCAACCATCGGAATGCCCGTAACCTTGCTTATATACGGTACCGTGCGGCTGGCTCGCGGATTTACCTCGATCACAAAAAGCTCGCCGTCCTGCACAAGATACTGAATATTTACGATTCCCTTTGTGCCGAGACCGCGCGCGATCTCAACCGAGGTCTTCACAACGGTATCGGTCATGACGCGGCTCAAATTATAAGGCGGGTAAACAGCAATGGAATCGCCCGAATGGATTCCCGCCCTTTCGACATGCTCCATAATTCCCGGAATCAGCACGGTCGTGCCGTCGGAAATGCAGTCCACCTCAAGCTCTGTTCCGGGCATATATTTATCAATCAAAACCGAATTGCCGATATTGCCCGAGAGGATTATATTCATAAATTTGCGAACCTCGCCTGCCGAGCGGACAACGCTCATGCCCTGCCCGCCGATAACATAGGACGGGCGCAAAAGCACCGGGTAGCCGAGTATTTTAGCGGCGATAAGGGCTTCGTCAACCGTATTGACCGAAACCGCCTTAGGGCGCTTAATACCGATTTTTTCAAGAAACGCGTCGAATTTCTCCCTGTCCTCCGCGGTATCTATTCCCTCTGCCGATGTGCCGAGTATGTTTATGCCGCTTTTCGACAGGAATTCCGTCAGCTTTATTGCTGTTTGCCCGCCGAAGGCAACCACAACGCCTATGGGCTTTTCAACCTTTATAACGCCCATAATGTCTTCCTCGGTGAGCGGCTCAAAATACAGGCGGTCGGCTGTGTCATAATCGGTCGAAACGGTTTCTGGGTTGTTGTTTACTATAACAACATCATAGCCCATGCTCCTCAGAGTGCGCACGCAATGCACGGAGCTGTAATCGAATTCGATTCCCTGACCTATGCGTATCGGTCCCGAGCCCAGCACCATAATAACCGGCTTTCCGCTTCTTTTAATACTTCTTGCCTCGCACGCTTTATCACATGATGAGTAAAAATACGGTGTACAGGCGTTAAACTCCGCGGCGCAGGTGTCCACGGTTTTATAGCTGTAGCTGAATTCGGGCAGATCGCTTTTGCCGGTCAGCCGCTTTATAAATGAATCCGGGAAGCCGCTTTTTTTCGCCCTTAAATACAGTTCATTATCAAGGGGTGCTTCGCAAAGCTCCTTTTCAAGCTCCGCCGCCTGCTTCAGACACATAATAAAATAGCGGTCAATCTTTGTAATCTCATGTATCTTATCAACCGATATTCCGCTTTTCAGCGCCTCGTATACCGTGAAAAGCCGCATATCGTTCGGCTCTGACAAGCGGGTCAGAATATCGCCGTCGTTTATCGGCCCTGCGTTCAGCGAATCAAGCTTTATTTCCGCACCTCGCACCGCCTTCATAAGCGCCTCAACAAAGGACTGTCCCATAGCCATAACCTCGCCGGTCGCCTTCATCTGCGTGCCGAGCCTGCGGCTTGAGCCTATAAACTTATCAAACGGCCATTTCGGCAGCTTCACCGCAACGTAATCGAGAGCCGGCTCAAAGCAGGCGCAGGTTTTCCCGGTGATCTCGTTTTTGATTTCATCAAGATTGTAGCCGAGGGAAATCAGCGTGGAAATTTTAGCAATCGGGTATCCCGTCGCCTTGCTTGCAAGTGCCGATGAACGCGAAACGCGGGGATTAACCTCGATGACCGCATACTCAAAGCTGTCGGGATTGAGCGCAAACTGGCAGTTGCAGCCGCCCACTATTCCGAGCGCCGAAATCATATCGAGCGAGGCGGAGCGCAGCATTTGATACTCCTTATCCGAAAGCGTAAGCGTAGGGGCCGCAACGACCGAATCGCCGGTGTGAATTCCTACCGGGTCAAAGTTTTCCATCGAGCACACGGCAATGGCGTTGCCGACTGAGTCGCGCATGGTTTCAAACTCTATCTCCTTCCAGCCCGAAATGCATTTTTCCACCAGAATCTGCGTTACGGGCGAAAGCTTTAAGCCGTTTTCCGCTATTTTTTCAAACGATTCTCTGTCCTCTGCTATTCCTCCGCCCGAACCGCCGAGGGTATAAGCGGGGCGCACTATTACCGGATATCCGATTTTTTCCGCTGCGGAAACTGCGGCTTTAATATCCGTTGCAATCTCACTGGGCACGCACGGCTGCCCTATTTTAAGCATGGTCTCACGGAAAAGCTCGCGATCCTCGGCCTTTTTTATGGCGTTTATATCGCTGCCCAAGAACCGCACGCCGTATTTTTCAAGTACGCCGCTGTCCGACAGCTGCATTGAAACGGTAAGCCCGGTCTGACCGCCGAGTCCCGCAAGCAAGCCGTCAGGACGCTCCTTTTCTATTATTCGGGTCACGGTTTCTGCGGTAAGCGGCTCTAAATATATCTCGTCGGCAAACGCCTTGTCGGTCATAATGGTGGCAGGGTTGGAGTTGACCAAAACAACATTTATGCCCTCTTTTTTAAGCACGCTGCATGCCTGTGTGCCGGCATAATCGAATTCCGCCGCCTGACCTATTACAATAGGTCCCGAGCCGATTACCAAAACCTTTTTTATTTCCTTGTTTTTAGGCATTTTTGTCCCCCTCCATCATACCGATAAAGCGGTCGAACAGAAGCTCGGTGTCATGCGGGCCGGAGCACGCCTCGGGGTGAAACTGCACCGTAAAGGCGTTATACTCGGGATATTCTATTCCCTCGCAGCTGCCGTCGTTCGCGTTTATAAAAAATTCCCGCCCTTTATTTTCAAGCGATTTGAAATCCACGGCGTATCCGTGATTCTGACTTGTAATGTATGTTCTGCTGCCGAAAAGCTCCTTTACGGGCTGATTCGCACCGTGATGGCCGTATTTAAGCTTCACGGTTTTGCCGCCCATTGCAAGTGCCGTCAGCTGATGCCCGAGGCATATGCCGAAAAGCGGCTTTTTGCCGATAAGCTTTTTTATCTGCTCTATGCAGAACACATTCTCCGCAGGGTCTCCCGGACCGTTTGACAGCATAATACCGTCGGGGGAGGCTTCAATTATTTTTTCGGCGGGCGTATCATACGGAAAGGTCTCAACCGTGCAGCCGCGCTTTTGCAGGCAGCGGACGATGTTCGCCTTTGCGCCGTAATCAATAAGCGCAACCTTAAATTTTTCCTCGGATTCCGCGGGATAAACGGCAGGAGCAGGGGAAGACACCTCCGCCACAACGCCCTTTACCCTGTAGTCCCGAATCTCATCAAGCGATTCGGGCGGTGTATCGCAAATTTTTCCGTTCATTACGCCCTCGCTGCGAAGCATTATCGTAAGCGCGCGCGTATCTATTCCGCAAATACCGCATACATTTTCCCGCTTCAGGAATTCATCAAGCGTATATTCGCTGCGGAAATTCGAGGGATGCTTGCATAGCTCCCGCACAACATAACCGCGCACGGCGCATTTCCCCTCAAAATCGGCGGGAATCACCCCGTAATTGCCGATAAGCGGAAAGGTCTGCACTACTATCTGACCCGCATATGAGGGGTCGGTCAGCGTTTCAAGATAGCCGCACATACCGGTGGTAAATACCGTTTCGCCTATGCATTCGGTATCCACGCCTATTTTGAAGCCCTCAAAAACCGCTCCGTTGCTTAAAATCAAATAAGCCTTTTTCATTCTGAACATTCCTTATTTCCGATTGTTTATACTAAGGTTGCCGCCATAACCGCCTTTATGGTGTGCATTCTGTTTTCCGCCTCGTCAAAAACAAGGGACGCCTTGCCCGAGAACACACTGTCGGTCACTTCCATATGCGTCAAGCCGTATTTTTCGTATATCTGCTTTCCGATTACGGTTTCGGTATCGTGAAACGCGGGCAGGCAGTGCATAAACACACACTGCTCCCCTGCGTTTTCAAGTAATTCGTCGGTCACGCGGTAGGGAGTAAGATCGCGGATGCGCTCCTCCCAAACGCTGTCGCTTTCGCCCATCGACACCCAAACATCGGTATATATCACATCGGCGTTTTTTGTCGCCTTGATCGGGTCTTCGTCGAATTCAAGCTTCGCGCCGCTCTCCTCGGAAATTTTTTTGCAGGTGTTTATAAGCTTCTTATCCGGGAAATATTTTTCGGGCGCGCAGGCGGTAAAGCTCATGCCCGTTTTTGCGCAGCCGACCATGAGCGAATTGCCCATATTGTAACGGGCGTCCCCCATGTATACGAGCTTCTTTCCCTCAAGAGAGCCGAAATGCTCCTTGATCGTTAAAAAATCCGCAAGTATCTGCGTGGGGTGGAATTCGTTTGTAAGTCCGTTCCAGACCGGAACACCCGCACAGCTTGCCAGCGTTTCAACGATTTCCTGACCGTAGCCGCGGTACTCGATTCCGTCAAACATTCTTCCCAAAACCCTTGCGGTGTCGGCAATGCTCTCCTTTTTGCCTATCTGTGAAGCGGCAGGATCGAGATATGTGGCGTTCATGCCCAGATCGTGCGCCGCCACCTCAAAGGCACAGCGGGTTCTTGTGCTCGTCTTTTCAAAAATAAGGGCTATATTTTTCCCCACGCAAAGCTTATGCTCGATTCCGCTCTTTTTTTCCTTTTTAAGCTCGGCGGCATAATCTATTAAATACTCGATCTCTTCTCTTGAAAAATCAAGCAGCTTTAAAAAATTCCTTCCGGTCAATTTCATGGCATTATTCTCCTTTACAGGCGTTTTTTATTATTTCCGCAGCCCTTAAAAGCAGGCTGTCGGGCGTGTTGAGCGGCGGGAGAAGGCGCACCCTGTCCTTTGCGGAAAGGCACAAAACCCCGTCGTTTATGCATTGCTTTATAACATCGGCGGCGGCTCTTTTCGTTTTAAGCCCCAGCATCAGCCCCATACCCGTAATATCCTCAATTCCGGGTGAACCTGCCAGTGTGTCGGCAAGCATTTTCCCCTTTCGGGCAACCTCCGATAAAAATTCCTCATCCAATCGGCTTATAACATTGTACGCGCCCGCGCAGCAGACCGGGTTTCCGCCGAAGGTAGAGCCGTGGTCGCCGAATTCAAATATATTTTCGACCTTTTTCGACAGAAGCGTTGCCCCTATCGGGAGTCCGCCGCCGAGCCCCTTTGCGGTGGTTACAATATCGGGCGTGATTCCGTAATTCATATATGAATAAAGCCTGCCTGTTCTCCCGTTGCCGGTCTGAACCTCATCAATCATTAAAAGAATGCCGTTCCGCTCTGTGAATTCACGCAGAAATTTTACATAATCCTTTGAGAGCGGGATAACTCCGCCCTCGCCCTGAATGCACTCAAAAAGCACGGCGGCGATTTTTATCCGCCCCGCCAGCTCCTTTAATTCCTCGGGCTTTTCGGCGTTTACCGAAACAAAGCCCGGTGTCAGCGGTCGGTAAAGCTCGTGGTAATGCTCCTGCCCGGTTGCTGCAAGGGTTGTAAGCGTTCTTCCGTGGAAGCTGTTTTTTATCGTCACTATTGTGTAGCAGGCGTTTCCCTTTTCCCGTGCGGCGTACTTCCTTGCCGCCTTTACGGCGCACTCGTTTGCCTCCGCGCCCGAATTTGAAAAAAAGACCTTGCCCATGCCGGTTTTTTCACACAGCAGCTTTGCTAATTTCACGCATGGCTCGGTGTAATACAGATTCGAGGTGTGCTGAATTTTGCCGAGCTGCGCGCTTACCGCCGCCGCCCATTCGCCGTCGGCCGCACCGAATATATTTACGCCGATACCGCTGCCCATATCTATGTATTCCCTGCCGCGGGTGTCGGTTAAAACAGAGCCGCTTCCCGATACTATCTCCACCGGAAAGCGATTATATGTTCCCGCAATGTATTCGGCGTCCGTTTCCCTAATATTCATTCTATTTCTCCTTAAACAGAGTTCCCGCGCCCTCATCGGTAAGCAATTCCATCAAAATGGAATGGGGTACGCGGCCGTCCATAATAACCACATTTTTAACGCCCTTATGGATTGCCTCAACGCAGCATTCCACCTTCGGTATCATTCCGCCGGAGATAATGCCGACCGAATAAAGCTTTTCGGTTTCGGCAATCGAAATTTCGTGAATTAAGGTAGACGGATCGTCCTTATCCCTTAAAATACCGTCTATATCCGTCATCATGATAAGGCGCTCGGCGTTCAGCGCACCGGCTATATGTGCGGCGGCGGTATCGCCGTTTATATTATAGGTATTTCCGGACGCGTCGCAGCCGATAGTCGAAATAACCGGGATATAACCGTTTGAAAGCAGATCCTCAATGGTCTTCGGATTAATTTTTGTAATTTCCCCGACGAATCCGAGCTTCTCGTTTTTTATCCTCGATTCTATGATTCTGCCGTCTATTCCGGAAAGTCCGACTGCCCTTCCGCCCTTCATTTCCAAAAGATTTACAAGCGTTTTATTCACCTTGCCCGCCAAAACCATCTGAACTATTTCCATAGATTCCTTATCTGTAACCCGAAGCCCGTCAACAAAAACACTTTCCTTGCCGACCTTCTTCATAAGCTCGCTGATTTCGGGGCCGCCCCCGTGAATCAGCACTATTTTAACGCCTATAAGCCACAGCAGAACGATATCCTCCATAACCTGCTGCTTGAGCGTTTCGTTTATCATTGCGTTTCCGCCGTACTTCACAACCACCGTTTTACCGGTATATCTTTTAATGTACGGCAGCGCCTGGGTCAGCACCTCTGCCCTGTCCGCATTTGAAAACTCCATTTTTCTGCCTCCGTTCAGGTGCGGTAATCACCGTTTATTTTAACATAATCATAGGTCAGATCGCAGCCCCAGGCGGTGGCGTCCCCGTTACCGTCGTTAAGGCTTATGAGAATTTCTATTTCCTTTTCGGAAAGCACGGTCTTTGCCTTTTCCTCCGAAAACTCTATTCCCGCGCCGTTTTTGCATACCTCAACCGTTCCCGCCTTACTTGCAAAAGCAACATCAATCTTGTTTACGTCAACCTCCGCTTTACTGTAGCCGACGGCGCAAAGCACACGCCCCCAGTTAGCGTCAGCCCCGAACATCGCCGCCTTTAAAAGACTTGAGCATATAACGCTTTTCGCAACCGCCTTTGCGTCATTTTCGCTTTTTGCGCCGCTCACCTTGCATTCGAGCAGCTTTGTGGCGCCTTCGCCGTCGGCGGCGATCATCCTGCACAAATGAACATTTACGGTGTTGAGCGCCGTCATAAATGTCTCATAATCTGCGTTTTCTTCGGTTATTTCCGCATTGCCCGCCATACCGTTGCAAAGCACGGTCACCATATCGTTTGTGGAGGTGTCACCGTCAATGCTTATCATGTTGAAGGTATTTTTTATGTCCGATGAAAGCGCCTTTTTAAGAAGCGCGGGCGAGATTGATACATCGCTCGTTATAAAAACAAGCATGGTCGCCATATTCGGATGAATCATACCGCTGCCCTTTGCGATGCCGCCTATATGACAGATTTTTCCGCCGAGCTCAAACTCTACCGCAATTTCCTTTTTTACGGTGTCGGTGGTCATTATTCCCGCCGCAGCAGCCTCGCTGCCGTTTTCGTTCAGTCCCGCGACAAGAGCCGGCAGCGCCGCCTTAATGGGAGCGGGATCGAGCGGCTGACCTATAACTCCGGTGGAGGCTATAACAATATCCTCCGCCTTACAGCCGAGCACCTCCGCCGCGGCAAGGCATATCTCATTCGCGGTCTCAACGCCGCCCGCACAGCAGGTGTTCGCAATTCCGCTGTTGCAAATGCAAGCTTTGGCCTTTCCGTTTTCAAGGTGGCTCCTCGTTACGGTAATCGGCGCGCCGAACACCGCATTGGTGGTGTATACCGCCGCGCAGGACGCCGTAACTTCGCTTACAATAAGCGACAGATCCTTCTTAATTTTGTTTTTCCTTATTCCGCAGTGAACGCCGTTTGCCGAAAAGCCCTTTGCGGCGCAAACTCCTCCGTCTGAAATCTTCATTTTTAACGCTCCTTATTTATATTTAAGATTAAGTCCGAGGGTCTCCTCTGTCCCCAAGGCTATATTTATATTCTGAACGGCAGAGCCCGAGGCTCCCTTTCCGAGATTATCAAACCGCGATACAAGCAATATCCGTTCTTCGTTCCCGCAAACGGTTATCTGCATATCGTCAAAGCCCGAAAGCTCCGCGGCGGAAAGAAAGCTTTCACTGTTATCCTCAAAGTGAACCAGTCCTTTTTTATAATAATCTCGGTAGACCTCTTTTATCGCAGCGCTTCCGCCGTGCACACAATCGCCGAAAAGCGAAACCGTGACCTCCATGCCCGAATAATATGGTGCTACTATCGGGCAAAATATCGGAGTCTTCTTAAGTCCGCACACCTTTTTCATTTCGGGCAGATGCTTATGGCTCTGCGTAAGCCCGTACATCCGCGGCGCGTTAAGCAGCGGGTCTCTTCCGTCCGCTTGGTATTCCGCAATCATCTTTTTTCCGCCGCCCGAATAGCCCGTCAGCGAAAAGCAGGAAATCGGCGTATCGGGCGCGATTATTTTATTTTCTGTAAGCGGCGCGATAAGCGAAATAAAGCCGCTTGCGTGGCAGCCGGGATTCGCAATTCTTTTGGCAGCGGCTATTCTTTGCCTGTTATCGGCAATTTCGGGAAAACCGTATATAAAATTCTCATCGGTGCGGTGAGCGGTAGAGGTATCGATTATTACCGTGTCGGGATTCTCGGCAAACGCCGCCGCCTCGCGCGCCGCGTCATCGGGCAGGCACAAAACGGCGATATCCGCCGAATTCAAAGCGTCCCGTCTTGATGCTTCATCCTTTCTTTTTTCCTCGGGCAGAATAATCAGCTCGATATCCTTCCTTAAAAGCAGCCGCTCCTTTATGCGAAGACCTGTCGTTCCGGCGCTGCCGTCGATAAATATTTTTTTCATAAGCGTTCTCCATAGTTGCATAAATATTCAATTTATGCTCATATTTTAGCATATTGTTTCGACCTTGTCAAGTGATTTAATATGAGTTTTTCGGGGTTTTGGTGATGAACTTCCGCATCTGCCGCATAAACGCAAATATTATGCATAAAATATGCATACATTAAATCTCATTTTACGTCTGAAACAAGTCTGTCAAATTTATTAACGATAAATTCATATATTTGAATCACGCCTGTAATAATGGCGGTTTAAAATATAGTCAAACCAAAGGAGGAGCGTTTTTATGGATGATTATAATAATAAACAAAACGGCGAGCTTCGCGGCTTTGACGAAGTGACAAACGAAAACGGTTATACCGTAACACCGGACGGCGGTTTTTACACAAAGAGCCGCGAGGACATAATTCAGGACGAGGCATTTAAATCTCCCGAGCAGCCCGATAACGCAGCACGGGCAGAAGGCACGGCACAGGCAGAGCAGGAGGCTCGGCAGACATATGCCGATTCCGGCGCAAATTACAGCCGCAATAATAATTATAATTACGGCGGAACCACCTTTTACCCAAGGCCGCCAAAGCAGAAAAAGAATAAAAGGAAGGGCGCCTTCGGCGCGGGCACTGTAATCGCGGCAGCACTTTTGGCGGCGGTCATAGGTGCGGGCAGCGGTATAGCGGCGGTAACGCTTTCATCAAAAAACGGCAGCAATACCTCTACACCGATAACCTCAAGCGTTTCGGGCAGCAATGTTAATATAAACATTGACGAAACTGCGGAATCCGTTGTTGAGGCGGTTGCGAAAAAGGTAACGCCCAGCGTTGTGGGAATAAGAACCACCACCTCAGTGCGCAGCTTTTTCGGCAGCAGCAATGAATCGACAGGCGAAGGCAGCGGCGTTGTTTATTCCGCCGACGGATATATCATTACCAACTACCATGTTATTTCCGGTGCGGTGACAAACAAGAGCGGTTCAAAAATAGAGGTATTCACCGATACTCTCGATTCCGATTCGTATGAAGCAACCGTGGTGGGTTACAACATCTCCACCGATCTGGCAGTTATAAAAATCAACGCCAAAGGCTTAACACCTGCGGAATTTTCCGATTCCTCAAAGCTCAAGGTCGGTCAGTATGTTATAACCGTGGGCAACCCGGGCGGCCTTGAATTTATGGACAGCGTTACCTACGGCGTTATAAGCGGACTCAACCGCGTGGTTTCCTCGGATTCCGATGTTAAGCTTATCCAGACCGACGCCGCAATCAATCCCGGAAATTCGGGCGGCGCGCTTGTAAACACAAAGGGACAGCTTGTAGGAATAAACAGCTCTAAGATTGTATCCGAGGAATTTGAGGGCATGGGCTTTGCCATTCCCTCGAATACCGTTGCGAAAATCTGCAAGAATATAATCGAAAAGCAAAACGACCCCGAGCCGTACCTCGGAATTTCGGTAAGTGAGAAATATAACTCGAGCGTACTGAAATATTACGGATATCCGTCAGGCGCGGTGGTTTCAAGTGTGGCCGACGGCAGTCCCGCCGATAACGCAGGACTTGCAAAGGGCGACATTATAACCGAATTCGGCGGCACCGAGATCACCGAATACAGCATGCTTGAATCCCTTTTGCAGAAATGTAAGCCGGGCGATCAGGTAAGCGTTAAAATCTACCGCAGCGGCAGATATTATTCAACAACCGTAACAATAGGCTCAAACAACGCAGTGAGCTGATTCCAAAAGCAAAGTATAAAAGCGTCGGTTCTCCGGCGCTTTTTTGCTTCGGATTTTATTGATTGACTCTTCCGCAAATCGGTGCTATAATCGGCATATAAATCAATTTCGGAGGTTGGATCTATGAAAACTTCAACTCAAATAGAGGAAGCATCCCTTATCCTCGGTGAAGAAAAAGCGGTGGAATATGTCGCAAAGGCAGGCTTTGACGGCTGGGATTTCTCCATGTTCGCAATGTGCAAATACGATTGGCAATCGGGCAAGCTGCTTGAAAATAACCATCCGCTTGCGGGAAAGGATTATCTTGCATTCGCAAGAAGACTCAAAAAAATCGGACTTGATAACGGAATCGTATGCAATCAGTCGCACGCGCCGTTTCCGTCCTCCTGCCCCGAAATACGCTCTTATTTAAAGCGCGCGATAGAATGCACCGCAGAAGCAGGCGGGGAAATATGCGTTATCCACCCCGACAACAATAAATCTGCAGAGGAAAACGCCGAAATGTATCTTGAGCTGCTGCCCTTTGCAAGGGAGCATAATGTTAAGATTGCAACCGAGAATATGTGGAATTGGGACAGCGAAAAGGACGAAGCCTGCTTTGCCGCCTGTGCTACGCCCGAAAGCTTTGTAAAGCATGTTGATGCGGTAAAAGACGATTTTTTAGTCGCCTGCCTTGATATAGGTCACGCCGAAATGCGCGGTGCGGGTCAGGGCGCCGCAAACACGGCTCGCGCATTGGGTCGCCGCCTGCAGGCGCTGCATATCCATGATAACGACAAATGGCACGATTCACACCAAATACCCTTTTCAATGTCTATTGATTTTGCCGCCGTTGTAAGGGCGCTTAAGGATATAGGCTATAAGGGCTGGTTTACGCTTGAAGCGGACAATTATTTAAAAAGCTTTCGCAAGGACAATATTATTGACGGTATGAAGGATCTATACTCCGCGGTAAGGCGGCTTGCCGATATGTTTGAGGAAATGTAAAGCGCAAAAAAATCATCCTCCGTTACTTAATTTCGGAGGATGATTTTTTTAATATCCCAGACTTTCCGCGCAGATTATAACATTTATTCTGTCCTTAACCCTTTGCATTGCCGAAATCAGATAATCGCAGCAAATGCGGGTGCTGCCGCAGCAGCCGTCGGTCATTTTAGGGCTTTCACTCTTTTCAAGGGAAATACAATGTCCCAGCTTTTTACAGGGAGCGTCAACACTCAGCCGTGCAGTATTCATAGGCGCGGCTGTTTTCTTTACGCGCAGAATCCCTTCATCTACATTCTTTACAATTTTATTTACGCCTACCACCATAACAACCTTTTTAGGGCCGAAACAGATTGAGGACACGCGGTTGGCATTTCCGTCAACATTTATAAGCTCGCCGTTTTCCGTAACGGCATTTGACGAGCAGAAAAAGAAATCGCACCCTATTGCCGCGCGGAAAATTTCAAGCCTTTCTTCCTCGGAAATCCCGGGCTTTAATCTGTTAAAAAACTTATATTCGGGGTCGCTTATAATATCCCACACGCCGCTCTCATTCAGGCTCACAGAGCCGCCCGCGGTTATAACCGCACCGGGGAAAAGCATGCTCTTTACTATTTCGCAGACCTGCGCCTTGTTTTCTGCGTAATATGCCTTCATATTGTTGCGTTCAAGGTTTATCATTGTTTTTTCAATTACAGCGTTCATCAGTTCCACCCTTTCACTATTGTTCCGCCGCCCACCACCGTGTCGCCGTCGTAAAATACCGCCGCCTGCCCGGGGCTGGGCGCGCGCTGCGGCTCGTCAAATTCTATTATAACGTTATCGCCGTCGGGCTTTATAACGGCGGGCTGCGCAAAATGCCGATAACGCAGCTTTGCGGTAACCCGCATCTCGCCTTCAAGCGTATCAAACGGGATAAAATTAAGCCTGTCTACCAGTACCTTTCGGCAGAAAAGCCGTTCCTCATCACCTAAAACCACCGTGTTGTTTTCGGCGTTTTTTTCAATTACAAAGCGGGGCTTACCGAGCGCAATGCCAAGCCCCTTGCGCTGACCTATTGTATACCTTATTATTCCCTTATGCTCGCCGAGGCGATTTCCGTTTTCCTCGGTAAAATCCCCAGCAGCGGCAACTTTACCCGTAGCCCGCTCAATAAAGCCTGCGTAATCACCGTCGGGCACAAAGCAAATATCCTGGCTGTCGGGCTTTGCCGCGTTTACAAAGCCGTACCTTTCGGCTATTTCACGCACCTGCGGCTTTGTAAGGTCGCCTAAAGGGAACAAAGTTTTTGAAAGCTCCTCCTGCGTTATGGAATAAAGCACATAGGTCTGATCTTTATTTATATCCGTCGGGCGGCAAAGCAAATATCTGCCGTTTTCCGCCCTTTTAACACGCGCGTAATGCCCGGTGGCGATTTTATCGCACCCCAGCGTTTCGGCGCGGCGCAGCATTTTATCAAACTTAATTTTGCGGTTGCACTCAATGCAGGGGTTGGGGGTTCTGCCGTTTATATATTCGTTTATAAAATCGGATATGACGTCCTTTTCAAAGCTTTCCTTAAAATTAAAGGCATAGTGCGGAATACCCAGCCGCACGCAAACCGCGCGCGCGTCTTCCACGTCCGATAAAGAGCAGCAGGTTTTGGTAAGCCCGGCGTTGTAAGCCTCGCCGTCATAAAGGCGCAGGGTGATCCCCGAGACATTATAGCCCGCCTCTTTAAGCAGCGCAGCACAAACAGAAGAGTCTACTCCCCCGCTCATTCCTACCATTACCCTTTCTCCGCTCACCTTTAAACCTCCGATAAAATAAAATTCAGCCCGAAGAACCAAGAGTTCCCCGGGCAGTAAAATCAGATAGAAGTAATATGCGCGATTTCGTACATATCATCATCAAACGGTTTCTTCATGTTGAGCGCCTCGTAAATATCGTAATCTACTATCTCGCCCTTCTGCATACCTATAACGCGGTTGCCCTTGCCCTCTCTTAAAAGTTCTACCGCGGCAAAGCCCATTTGGGTTGCAACAACGCGGTCGCGAACGGTCGGGTTGCCGCCGCGCTGAACATGACCCAACACGGTAGCTCTTGACTCTATTCCGGTTACCTCTTCAATTTTTTGGGCTATCTGCTCAACGCCGCCCACGCCCTCGGCTACAACCACAATAAAGTGCTTTTTGCCGGTTTTCTGGGTCTCCCTTATTTTTGCGATGACATCATCAACAGAATGCTCAACCTCAGGCACCAAAATAGCGGTAGCTCCCACGGCAATGCCGCTTTGCAGCGCAAGGTAGCCCGCGCGCCTGCCCATAACCTCAACAACCGAGCAGCGGTCATGCGATTGAGCGGTATCTCTTATTTTATCAACCATCTCCATAGCGGTATTCATAGCGGTATCAAAGCCTATGGTGTATTCGGTTGAGGAAATATCGTTATCAATAGTTCCAGGGACGCCTACGCAGGGTATTCCGCGCAAGGATAAATCGCGCGCGCCGCGGTAAGAGCCGTCGCCGCCTATTACAACTATGCCCTCAATGCCGTGCTTTTTGCAATTTGCAATTGCCTCCTGCATACCCTCCTCGGTTTTAAAGCGCGGGCTTCTTGCGGTGTAAAGCACCGTTCCGCCTCGGTGGATTATATCCGATACCGAGCGAACGTCCAAATCAATAATATCTCCCTCAATAAGTCCGTTATATCCGCGGCGTATGCCCTTAACGGTCATACCCCTTGCTATTGCTGTTCTCACAACCGCGCGAACGGCTGCGTTCATTCCCGGCGCGTCTCCGCCGCTTGTAAGCACACCTATTGTTTTCATCTTTACCATCTCCATATACATCTTCAAATTAGAGTTTAACACATTCAAAAATTTTTTTCAACAGTATTTTTCTTTTATTTAATAAATTTAACATTTTCCGCCCCGAGCAGTCTTTCAAGGGCATTAAAAAGCGTTTCCGAGGGCGTTATGCGCAAGCTCGGCGGCACCGCAAGCTTTTTGCCCGTATCGGTGCAGAGAATTATGACCTCGGTGCTGCCGCCGTGTAATGACAGCTGCCGCCTTATCTCCTCAAATTCCTTTCCTGCCAGGGATTTCACCTTTAAATAAAGCCCTCTTTTATATTTTTCAGACGCTTTTCCCTTTGCGGTCTCGGGTATTTTTTCCACCAGCTCCACCACAAGCTCAGGGTCTCTGTCCTCCCGCTCGGACACTCTGCCGCTCACCGTTACGGGCTGACCCGATATCAGCAGTTCGCGGAACTGCGTATATGCCGCAGCGAAAATTGTAAGCCCTACAGAGCCGCTCATATCCTCAAGAAAAGCCGTTGCCATAATGCTGTTGTTTTTAAGCTGCCGCGCTTTAAGCCCGTCCACTATGCCCGCCAATGTCAGCCGCTTTGAATCGGGGTAGCGGTGCGCCGCAATATCCGCCGCGCGCGCAAAGCCGGATTTTTCGGTAAATGCTGTGTATTCCTCCATCGGGTGCCCCGAAAGATACAGCCCCGTAGCCTCCTTTTCAAGCGCCAAAAGGGTCTCCCGCGGCATTTCCTCTGCTTTTATCGGCTTAAAGGAAACGTCCGCCCCCATTTCGTCGAAAAGGTTCATTTGCCCCTTTGCGGAGTACTTTTTTTCATCCTCCGCAGCGGCAAGCACACCGTCTATATTATAAAGCATTTGTCGCCGGTTATCCTCAAGCCCGTCCATAGCGCCGCTTTTAATAAGCCCCTCAAGCGCTTTTCTGTTAAATTCGCGCGAGTAATTGCGCAGGCAAAAATCGTACATTGAGGTATATGCGCCGTTTGCCTCGCGCTCGGCTATAAGCCTGTTTATAACCCCCGTGCCGAGGTTTTTAACCGCTAAAAGCCCAAAGCGTATGGCGTTTCCGTCGGGTGTAAAGCCCGCGCCCGATGAATTGACCGAGGGCGGCAGCACCCGTATTCCGTTTTTGCGGCAGTCGGCAGTATAAAGCGCAACCTTTGCGGGGCTGTCCATCATACTTGTCATAAGGCTTGAAAAATATTCCGCAGGGTAATGGCACTTAAGGTATGCCGTTCTGTAAGCCACAAAGGAATATGCCGCGGCGTGCGCCTTGTTGAACGCATAGGAGCTGAAGCTCTGCATATCGTCAAAAATTTTGTTTGCCGTTTGCTCGTCTACCCCGTTTGCAACCGCGCCTTTACATAAAATATTGCCGTTTTCATCCTTTTCGCCGTGAATAAAGAATTGCCGCTCCCGCTCCATAACATCATGCTTTTTCTTTGCCATTGCGCGGCGCACAATGTCCGCCCTGCCGAGGGTATAGCCCGCAAGCGTGCGGAAGACCTGCATTACCTGCTCCTGGTACACAATGCACCCGTAAGTGACCGAGAGTATGGGCTTTAACAGCGGCGTCGGGTAGGTGACATCCTCGGGGTGGTGGCGGTTGTGAATATATTTCGGTATTGAGTCCATGGGTCCCGGGCGGTAGAGAGAAAGTATTGCGGTCAGGTCCTCAATGCTTTCGGGGCCAAACTGCCGCAGCACGTTTTTCATACCCTCCGATTCAAACTGGAAAACGCCGTCGGTCAGCCCCGCCCCCATCATTTTATAGGTTTCCTTATCGTCAAGAGGTATTTTTTCAATATCAAAATCGGGCTGCTTTTTTCTTATATATTTTTCCGTATCGGCAATAACGGTAAGGTTGCGCAGCCCCAGAAAGTCCATTTTCAAAAGCCCAAGCTCGTCAAGCGCCGTCATTGTGTACTGGGTCACCACCGCCTCGTCGTTTACGGCAAGGGGGACATACTCGGCTATCGGCTTATCGGATATTACCACCCCCGCTGCGTGAGTAGAAGCGTGCCGCGGCATACCTTCAAGCTCTATTGCCGTGTCTATAAGCCCGTGCACCTGAGCATCGTTATCATAAAGCGTTTTAAGCTCCGTAGAGCCTGAAAGCGCCCGCTCGATAGTCATATTAAGCGACTGCGGAATAAGCTTTGCGATTTTATCGCACACTGCATACGGCACATCAAGCGCCCTGCCCACATCCCGCACAGCGCCGCGCGCCGCCATAGTGCCGAAGGTGACTATTTGCGAAACCCTGTCCGACCCGTATTTTTCTATAACGTAATCTATTACCCTTTGGCGGTTCACATAGCAAAAATCGATATCAAAATCGGGCATTGAAACGCGCTCGGGGTTTAAAAACCGCTCAAAATAAAGGTCGTATTTGAGGGGGTCTATTCCCGTTATTCCGATACAGTAAGCCGCAAGGCTTGCCGCGCCCGAGCCACGCCCCGGGCCTACGGGTATATTGTGGCTTTTAGCGTAATTCACGAAATCGGCTACTATCAAATAATAGTCGACATACCCCATTCGGTTTATAACGCCCAGCTCATAGTCAAGGCGGTCGGTAACCTCCTTTTTCGGGTTGTCACCGTAAATTCGGTGCAAGCCTTCAAGACACTTATTGCGGAAATATTCAAAGTGATCCCTGTCGCCTATATCGAACCGAGGCAGCTTTATTTTGCCGAACTCAAACGTAACGCGGCATTTTTCGGCTATTTTTACCGTGTTTTCAACAGCCTCGGGCGCTTCGGGGAAAAGCGACGCCATTTCCTCGGCGGATTTTAAATAAAATTCGTTTGTTTTAAATTCAATCGGGTTTTCTTCGTTAATTTTAGTGCCCGTTTGTATGCAAAGCAGCACCTTGTGCAGGCGCGCGTCCTCTTTTTTAATATAATGAACATCGTTTGTAGCTGCAAGCGGTATTCCCGTTTCCCGCGAAATTCTTACAAGCTGCGGGTTTATTCTTCGCTGCTCCTCAATGCCGTGATCCTGCAGCTCCAAATAATAATTGCCCCTGCCGAAAAGCGAATCAAACCAAAGCGCTGTTTCCTTTGCCTTTTCGTATTCGCCCGAGCTTAAAAGCCGCGGAATTTCCCCCGCAAGGCAGGCGGAAAGGGCAATAAGCCCGCCGCTGTATTTTTCAAGCAGCTCCTTATCTATTCTCGGCTTTGAGTAAAAGCCCTCTGTAAACCCTGCGGAAACCAGCTTTATAAGATTGCGGTAGCCCTCGTTATTGCGGCATAAAAGCACAAGGTGAGTGTAGCGTGCGTCCACTCCCTTTACCTTTTCAAAGCGGCTGCGCGGCGCAACATATACCTCGCAGCCTATTATGGGGTTGATTCCCTTTGAAACGGCATATTTATAAAAATCAATAACGCCGTACATCACGCCGTGGTCGGTTATTGCAAGGCTTTTCTGCCCGAGCGCCGCCGCTCGGTCTATAAGCGCCTTTATGCGGCAGCAGCCGTCAAGCAGGCTGTACTCGGTATGCACGTGCAAATGAGCGAAATCCATATGCTTCTACCCCCTGTGCGCCTTTGTTTCACCGTAAATTCGGGTGATTTTCTGCAGCCTGTGGTTAAGCCCCGAAACAGTCAGCGGCTCGTCCGATAGTTTACATAATTCTTTAAGCGTCAAATCGGGGTTATCCCGCCGCAGCCTTGCCGCGCTCACAAGCTCGGGCGGCAGGCTTTCAAGCAGCCCCGCCTTTTCAAGATATTCTATTGCCGCGCGCTGCCTGACGGAAGCTTCAACCGTTTTTGAAATATTGCCGCTGTCGCAATTGCTGCGGCGGTTGCTCGCGTTTTTAACGCTTTTAATTATTTTGGTATCCATAATATCAAGCGTTCGGTGCGGCAGCCCCATAATCGTCAGTAAATCTTCTATACTGCCGCTTTCCTTTGTATAAAGCACAAAGGCGGTGCCGCGCGCGGTCTTTTTCATATGAATATCAAATTCGGCTAACAAAAGTAAAAATTCGTCCGCCAGTTTTTCGTTTTTAACCGCAAACTCCGCGCGGTATTCCTTTTCAGGGTCGTTAATATTGCCGCACGCCAAAAAAGCCCCCCTTATAAAGCTCTGGCGGCAGCAGTCGCGGGCAAGTAAACCGCGGTCTATTAAATTTTCATTTATTCCGAAATCAAACGCCGCCAAAATTTTAAGCCTGTCCGTATCGGATGTAACCTCGGCTTTATAGGTCGGGCGTTTTGTGCCGCCGCAGGTTATTTCCGCCGCGGCGCCGAATGTGCTTTTTATAAGCTCCGCATACGCCTTTGCCACACATTCGTTGCCCGTTTGCATTGAAATGCGTTTAAGCGAAAACGCGCGGCTGAAAAGCATAAAGCCGTAAGTAAGCGATAAACGGCAGCAGGAATGTGTTTTGAGCAAAATGAGCTCGTTTTTAATCTCACTGCAAAAGGACATAAAGCCCGTCAGTGCTTGTAAATATCCCTGTGGTTTATGGAGCAGTTGTAATTTTCATTGCGTAAATGCTCGCCTATCAGCTCCGCAAAGGTGACCGAGCGGTGCTTTCCGCCCGTGCAGCCTATGGATATTACAAGCTGACTTTTACCCTCCTTTGCATACATAGGTACGGCGCAATCTATAAACGCCAAAAGGCGGTCGAGAAACCTTTTGCTGTCCTCGCTCGCCATAACGTAATCGCGCACTTCCTTATCAAGCCCGGTTTTTTCCTTTAATTCCTCAACATAAAACGGGTTGGGCAGGCATCTTACATCCACCACTAAATCCGCCTCTGTGTCCGAGCCGTATTTAAACCCGAAGGACTTGCACTGAATTTTTAAAACGTTGCTCACGCTGCCGAAGAAAATATTTGAAAGCTGAACCTTTAGCTGCGAGATTGAAATGCGGCTTGTATCCACCACATAATCCGCCGAAAAGCGGATTTTTTTAAGCATTTCGCGCTCCTTTGCAATAGCCGCGGCTACCGACATATTGTTGCCGTCCGCCAGCGGGTGCTTGCGGCGGTTTTCCTTATAGCGACGTATAAGCACATCGTCCGCCGCGTCCAAAAACAGTATTTTATACTCAATATTATTCCTTTTAAGGTTTCCGAGAACCCCGTCTATTTCCGAAAAAAGCGCGCCGCCGCGCATATCTGTCACAATCGCCATTTTATTGAGCAGATCGCCGCTGCGCGCCGAAAGCTCCACAAACGAGGGTATTATTGCCGGCGGAATGTTATCAACGCAGTAAAAGCCTATATCCTCAAGCGCGTTTGCTGCCTGCGATTTTCCCGCGCCCGACATTCCCGTTACTATTAACAATTCCATTTTTTCAGTCTCCGTTCCGCCCCGTAAAAATAACCTCGGGCTCCAGCATTACTCCGTCGTTTTCAAAAACCTTTTTTTGTATTTTCCCTATAAGCGCCTTTACGTCGGCAGCCGTAGCGCCCCCGCGGTTGATAACAAACCCCGCGTGCTTTTCACTCACCTGCGCGCCGCCGACCGCACTGCCCTTTAAGCCGTTTTTTTCAATGAGCGCCCCCGCAAAATACCCTTCGGGCCGCTTAAAGGTGCTGCCTGCGCTGGGGTACTCAAGCGGCTGCTTTTGCTTGCGGCGGTTAAGCAGATCGTCCATTTCAGCCTTGATTTCCGTCTTATCGCCCTTCTTTAAGGCAAGGGTCAAAGAAATTATTATAAGCCCGCCGTTTTTAAATACGCTGCTGCGGTAGCCAAGCTGCATATCCTTCTTTTTAAGGGTCTTTATCTCCCCGGTGGCGGTCAGGCACTCGGAGCTTTCGATTACATCCGCCATTTGCCCGCCGTAAGCGCCCGCGTTCATATACAGCGCGCCGCCCGCCGTTCCGGGTATTCCGTAGGCAAATTCAAGCCCCGTAAGAGATAATGACAAAGCCTTCAGGCAGACAGAGGAAAGCATAGCCCCCGCGCCGCAGGTGATTTTTTCACCGTCAGATGAAATACCGTTTATTCCCGAAAGGCTTATAACCGCGCCCTCAATTCCGCCGTCGGACACCAAAAGGTTGCTGCCGTTGCCCAAAATAAAATACGGAATTTCAAGTTCATTGCACTTTTTCACTGCATAAATAAGCGCAGCGGGAGAGGCGGGAATTATAAAAATATCCGCCTCTCCCCCGATTTTAAAGGTAGTGTGCGCCCGCATAGGCTCGTTTTGCCTGTATTCGATATTCTCGTTTTCAAGAAAATCCGCCAATGCTTCCACGTTCATAAAGCCACTCCCAAGGTTTAATTATTTGTAAAGGTCGCAAAGGTATGCCGCACCGATGATTCCCGCGTCGTTTCCGAGAGCCGCCGCCTTTATCTGCGTTTTCTTTGCGATGTGACGGGCATAGTTTTCGCCCTCAACATAAGCCACAATCGGATCGATAAGGGTGCTGCCCTCTTTAGAAATGCCGCCGCCCACACACAGAACATCCGGCTGGAAAATATTGATATTGTTGGAAATACCTATTGCGACATATTCAATATATCTGTCAACCACGCGCTTTGCGGTATCGTCGCCCGCGCGCATGGCATCAAATGAGGTTCTGCCGCTGACCTTGCTTATATCTCCGCCGCATATCTCCCACATTTTGGATTTCGGGTATCTTATCATAGCCTGCTTTGTCTGGCGGATGAGCGCCGTAGCAGATGCGTATGCCTCCCAGCAGCCCTGTCTGCCGCAGGTGCAGATTTCACCGTCCATATTTATAACCACATGACCGAGCTCCGCGCCTGCATAGTTTGAGCCGGAGTATATTTTACCGTTGATTATAACGCCGCCGCCAACGCCGGTGCCGAGGGTGATTGCTATAAAATCGTTCGCTCCCTTACCCGCTCCCGCGATATACTCGCCGTATGCCGCAGCGTTGGCATCGTTTTCAATGTAAAAATCAACGCCTAATTTTTCTTTAAGCATAGCCGCCATGGGCACATTATGGAAATCAAGGTTATTGGCATAGCAAACCACACCGTGAACAGGGTCGATTGCTCCCGGTGTTCCTACACCCATAGCCTCAATATCCGAAAGCTTAAGTCCGGCGTTTTCTACCGCCCGCTGTGCGGCTGCAGCCATATCCGCCACTATTTCCTCTGCGGGTCGGGGGCAATTTGTTTTAACCTGCGCGGTTGCGACTATCTTATAATTATCGTCTACAACTCCCGCAACAATATTCGTTCCTCCGAGGTCAATTCCCAATTTGTACATTTTTGTTTACACTCCTGTTTTAATTTAAGATTATCAGAACGGGTTAACCGTTTCGTTTGTATTTGTATCCTCCGGCTCATCGGTCATACCGAGGCGTTTAAGAAGATCCTTCGCCGCGTTGTAGCCGAGTTTTTTCTGCCTGCTGTTCATTGCGGCAACCTCAATTATAACCGCCAGATTGCGCCCCGGCTTTACCGGAATGGTGAGCGACGGTATTTCAAGCCCCAAAATTTCCGTCGTCTGATTATCAAGCCCCATTCGGTCGTAGACCTTGTTTACATCCCATATTTCCAGGTTTATTATAAGGTCTATCTTCTCGGTAAGCTTAACTGCGCCCGCGCCGAAAATACGGCTCGCGTTAATAATACCTATTCCGCGCAGCTCTATAAAATGCCTTATATTATCGGGCGCCGTGCCGACAAGCGATTTGTTCGATACACGTCTGATTTCCACCGCGTCGTCCGCTATGAGGCGGTGACCGCGCTTTATAAGCTCGATTGCGGTTTCGCTCTTACCTACTCCGCTTTCACCCAGCAACAGTATTCCCTCACCGTAAACCTCCACCAAAACGCCGTGGCGCGTAACGCGCGGCGCAAGGCTCAGGTTCAAAAACGCTATTAAGGCCGATGTGAAATCGGAGGTCGTTTCGGCGGTGCGCAAAAGCGGCACTCCGTATTCAGCAGCGATTTTGGCATACACCTCATCTACCTGCATATTGCGGCATATAACCACCGCCGACGGCTTATGGGAAAAAAATTCTCTGAGCCGCTTTTCGGCCTTTTCGGTCGTAAACCGCAGTAAAAAGCTTTCCTCGCTCTTGCCTATTATCTGTATCCGTTTCTCATCGAAAAATTCAAAATAGCCCGCCATGTGAAGTCCGGGTCGATTGACCTCGGTTGTGGTTATCTGAATTTTTTCGGGATCGGACGGCATATTAAGGGTCTCAAGAGAAAACTCCGAAATAATTTCAGAAAGGGATATTGTATAATTAGTCCGCATCTTTCAGCGCCCCCTTAAAGCAATATACAGTTATTATAATATAATTTTTTCCAAAACGCAAAGGTTTTTATAATAAAACGCGTCTTTTTTTACCGCAGCGCAAAAAAAGACGCCGCGGAAGCGGTAATTGTGAGTCGTCACCCATCAAAAACCGCAAGATCCGCAGCATCAGATAAAGCTGTAGTTAATGCCCTTTACTCTTCAAAGCAATTGTATTTTGTGAGAATAAATCTGCCTATATCATAAAGAATAGATTCGTATTTCCTGCGGAATTCCACAGGCAGCTGCAGGCATCTTGTATCCTCCTCGAATTTACGGCGCCTTGAAGCGGAGGCAGGCATATTGTCGGCCTCAAAGGTGAAATAGCCCTTATAATTTATATCCTGCAGTCCGTGCATTATCGAATCAAAATTCAGCGTTCCCGTAAACGGGAAGGTGTGGTGGTCGTCATTCCCCATGTTGTCTTGTATATGCAGAGCGCGTACCTTGTCGCCCAACATTTTCAGCGCCTCATGCTGCGGCAGCTCCTGCAGGTTTCCGTGACCCACATCCCAGCACGCCTTAAGCAGCGGATGATCTATATATTCAATCAATTCCGACAGATCCTCCGCAGAATCCACCCAGTAATAATGCTCGTCAAACATCTTATTGAAATTTTCGGTCAGGACCGTAATGCCGTGCTTTTCTGCGACCTTGAGAATATCCTCATAAAAAAGCTTGTTTTGCTTAAAGGTCTCGGCCTTGGGCATATCCTTTGCATAGCCAGAATGCACAACGATATTCGGTATTCCGAGGTAAGCGGCGGCTGTAATGCTTTGCTTTGTGAGACGAACGAACTCCTCGTGCTCATCATCGAAAACAAGCGGTCTGCCGAGCGGCGAATGCGCCTGAACGAATTTAAGTCCGCGTTCGTCCGCCAAAGCAAGCAGCCTTTCAGCACAGCTCTGCCACTCGTTTCCGAGCAGCCCGGTCTTGCCGTGAAAATCATAGCCGAAGCTGTAATCTATGTATTTAAAGCCCGCGTCCGCAACGGCGCCTACGCTCTCCTCCCCATTTAATCCGAAGTTCATAAAATCACTTGTGGTGGTGGCAAGCTTCATAACGAATCCTCCGATACACATATAATATATTGTTTCCGAAGCAATTATACCATGCGTCAATACCGTTGGCAATGCGTAAAATTGACCATAAGATGTAAAAAAGTAATTTTTGTGCCTATTGGAATAATATTTTACTTGCTTTTTGGGTCGAATATTGTTACAATAAGTAAAACAGGCTATGGAGGTGTTTGTGATGGCTTATGTTATTTCCGATTCTTGCATCAGCTGCGGAGCTTGCGCTGCCGGATGTCCCTGCGACGCTATTTCCGAGGGTGCGGAGCATTACGAGATAGACGCTGACAAGTGCTGCAGCTGCGGAGCTTGCGCTGCCGGATGTCCCGTAGAGGCAATTGCCGAGGACTGATAAATGTCAGAACATAGCGAACGCCTGCAGAGCCTTTCCGCAGACGTTCGTTTTTTTCGACAATATTCACTTGAAACACGCCTGCGTCTGTGCTATACTGAATTTCACGGGAGGTGCGCCGATGGAAAACACAAAAACAATAACCACCAACAAAAAAGCCTTTCATGAATATTTTGTGCTTGAAAGCCTTGAATGCGGCATTGAGCTTTCCGGGACGGAAATAAAGTCGATCCGTCAGGGCGGCGCTAATCTTAAAGACGCCTGGTGCAGTGTGGACGGCGGTGAAATGATAATAAAGCAGCTGCACATAAGTCCCTATGAGCATGGAAACATCTTTAATAAAGACCCTTCAAGAAACAGGCGCCTGCTGCTTCACAAGCGCGAAATAATGCGGCTTTTGGGAGCAGTAAAGCAGGAGGGACTGGCGCTCGTTCCCCTGTCTATGTATTTCAAGGGCTCACTTGTTAAGGTTCAATTGGGACTTTGCAGGGGTAAAAAGCTGCACGATAAGCGTGAGACGGCGGCAAAACGCGATGCCGCAAGAGCAATTGACAGAGCAATGAAGGAACAAAACAGATAATACCGCAGCTTTGCGTATTATATATTCGGGGGCGTAAAGGTTTCGACAGGGATCTTGAAGTATCGGAAGCGAGCAGCGGTGCGGAACCGCTATAAAATCCGTAAAAAAATTAACTAACAACAATAAAGTTGCTTTAGCAGCCTAATTTAGGCTGCTCATCCGACCCGAGAGTACCGCGGCTCGGCAAGGGTGTCATTTCAGCGGTGAAAGTGAACAGGGAAGTGCTCCTGTCCCTGTCACGGATTCGGAGCTACCGAACACATGAGTTTGACATTTAACGCCTGTGTTAGGGAATTTAAAGAAATGTCTGCGCTCGGAGATGCCGATACGGATTGATTTTTGGACATGGGTTCGACTCCCATCGCCTCCACCAAACAGGTATTGGACGAACACCTTGTTTTTCAAAGTCTATTTTGTAACAAGAGTTGAAATCTGATACAATCGAGTAGGAGGCTACCCAAAAGTTTAGTAGCCGACCTCTCACACCACCGTGCGTACCGTTCGGTACACGGCGGTTCAATCATACCCCGTGCATAGACTTGTACGCTTCGGATATATCGTAATATCCCCTGCGTGCAAGTCTTTCATTTGTTATGGCGTGGGTCAATATCCCACTCCCCGCAATAGCCCAGTATCCTTTTCGGGTGTTCCCGTTTCGGTTAGCCTGCCATTCGGGAATTCCTAACTTCTTTAGGTTTGTCACCCTCGTTTTCGGCTTCTTCCACTGCTTCCAAATATACATTCGTATTCTGCGGCGCAGCCACTCCTTCCAAGCTTCCATCTCATTCTTCATATCCGCTATTCCGTAATAACCAAGCCATCCCCGCATAAATACCTTTATATTGTTCAATACGGTATCAAGCTTCCTGCCTTGACTACGGGAAGTTAGTTTTCGCAGTTTGTCTTTGGCTTTCTTCTTCGACTTTGCGTGAACTCGGATATATGTACCCTTTCCGTTCCTTCCCAACACAAAGCCGAGAAGCCGAAATTTCAGGATATTTCGAATCCCGTTTGGCTGCAGGCTGCTCTGATTCGTAAAGCGCCGTTTCCTCGTCTTTTGATTTTTCTCTTTACGGGTAACATGCCAAACCACCGTAGGTCCACTGTTTACCAATTGATCTGCCAGCGCTCTCCGCAGCTTTTATCGGTTGAATTTTTTACGGTTTTTTCTTTTATTTCGGAGCTTTTTTGCTTTTCTTTGAGCAAGCGGTCAAATTCGGCGGTATCAAACGGCAGTGGTATACGGCTGTTTCCCGTCCACTGGGATAAATATGCCGCGTTTGATATCATAAGCTCGTTTATACCGTCATATCCCGGTGATAAAAGCTCTTCGCCGTGAAGTATAGCGCCCGCAAAATTTTTAAGTATGCCCGCGTGCGCCTCTTCCCTTTCGGCGGAAAATTCGCTGTATTCGGTTTCGGGGCTTACAAATCCGTCGGCGGAATTTTTGCATATATCGCGCTCATCTTCGCTTAATTTCCATAATTTAAGCGTTCCGTTTTCAAGCACCGTTTTACCGCGCGTGCCGGTTATTTCAAGCCTGTTTGTGCCCGGGCAATCACCTGTTGAGGTGATAAACACACCCGTTGCGCCGTTTTCGTACTCGGCGTATATCGTCGCTTCGTCTTCAACCTCGATATTATGAAATTTACCAACGCTGCAAAACGCTGTAACGGCAGAGGGTTTTCCGCAAATCCACTGCCAAATATCAAGGTTATGCGGTGCCTGATTTAAAAGTACGCCGCCGCCTTCACCCGCCCACGTAGCGCGCCAAGAGCCCGAATCGTAATAGCTTTGGGTTCTGTACCAGTTTGTTATAATCCAAACCGAGCGCTTTATTTCCCCCAACTCACCGCTCTTTACAATTTCGCGTGCCTTTCGGAAAAGCCCGTTTGTGCGCTGATTGAACATTATTGCGAATACCTTGCCGCTTTTTTCAGCCGCCGCACATAAATCCTCGGCTGCCGATACGGTAATATCAAGGGGCTTTTCAACAAGCACGTGCTTGCCGTATTTAAAGGCTTCAATTGCAATTTTCGCGTGCAGCGGGTGCGGCACGGCTATTATAACCGCATTTGTATCCGAATTTTTTAAAAGGTCGCTATAATCCTCAAATACTCTCAAAGCAGGATACGTGTTCCTTGTCGCATTAAGCTTTTTGGTATCAATATCGCAAACGGCGGTAACCGTCATATCCGGAATATTACCGCCCGTAATCATACGCAAATGAGCAGAGCCCATATTCCCGATGCCGATAATTCCTACCTTTACCCCGTTCATAATAAGCCCTGCTCTCTTAACCTTTTATTTGCTTCCCGCGTATGTGCTGCTTGTATCCGCAACCACTTCTTTAACGTCTGTTTTGCGTTTTGAGGTTGCTGCGCGCTTCATAAGCTCAGTATAATACAAATCCTCGTCAAACGGAAGAGTTATTTCCTTTCCGAGCCAAGAGGATAGGTGCATTGCGTTTGAAAGGGTAAGCCCGTTTATGCCCTCTTCTCCGCCTGCTATAAGCGGTTCGCCGCGAAGTATTGCGCCGCCCCACGCGTTTATAACGCCCTTGTGCTGGGGATTTTCCCCGTCAAGCTGAGGGTCAACCTCGTGCACGCCTACCATTCCGAACGGATTGGTATTTGTTTTTGAAAACTCCTGCTCTGTCATATCGTATTCAAGCACGGTAAGACGGTCGCCCTCTGCCACCATTTTAGCCTTGTCAAGCTGAATTTCAAAGCGGTTTGTACCGTGCGCATCGCCTGTTGAGGTAATAAACACGCCCGTCGCGCCGTTTTCATACTCAACATAGGTGGTAACGTCGTCCTCAACCTCGATATTATGCCACATTCCGTAATGCAGATGCGCCTCCACCTTTTTCGGCATACCGCATATCCACTGCCATAAATCAAGCTGATGGGGGCACTGGTTTAAAAGCACTCCGCCGCCCTCGCCCGACCATGTGGCGCGCCAATCGCCCGAATCGTAATATGCCTGCGGACGGTACCAGTTTGTTATTATCCAGTTGGTGCGGCGGATATTTCCGTACACACCGCTTTGCACAAGCTCCCGCATTTTGCGGTAAATGCAGTTTGTACGCTGATTAAACATCATACCGAAAACCACGTCGGGGTGCTTTTTCGCCTCCTCGTTCATTTCGCGCACCTGCTTTGTATAAACGCCGGCGGGCTTTTCCACCATAACGTGTATTCCCCGCCTCATACACTCAATTGCGTATTTCGGATGATCATAGTGCGGCACACAAACCATACAGGCGTTTATAAACCCGCTGTCAAGCATTTCTTCCGCTGTTTCAAAGCAATGAATATCGGACGACAGCTCACTTTTTGCCCATTCAAGTCTTTGCGGTTTAATATCCGCTACGGCGACAAGCTCAAAATCGGGGCATTCTCCGCCGAAAACACACCTTGCGTGTGCAGAGCCCATGTTGCCTATACCTATAATTCCCAGTTTGATTTTTTCACTCATGACCGTTCTCCCTTATATCAAAATTTCGCGCAGGGCGCTTACCGCCGCTGAGAACGCCTCTTCGGCAGTTGCATATTTGTAAACCTCTCCCACAACGCTTGCGTCTCCCTCTTTTTCAAGACCTTTAAGCCCGTCAAATACCGTAAGGTGCGGCTCTACCGTTACGCTGTCGCCGCCGTTCCTTATATAATCGCCTAAAATAAATTCAACATTTCCTATTCCCTTGCCTGCGGGAACAACGCTGCCGTCCGCAAGCGCATCCTTAATATGCAGATATTTAACATAACCTTTAAGCAATTCCCACGCTTGCAGCGTATCCACTCCGCACTGAACGTAATTCGCGGGGTCAAATATCGCTTTCATTTCAGGCAGCGCCTTGTGAATTTCAAGGCAGCGCTCAGGTATATCGCCGTAAATCCCCTTTTCGTTTTCGTGGCAAAGGGTTATGCCGCTGCCCTTTGCAATTTTGAAAAAAGTGCCTAAACGCTCTATTACCTTATCCTTATAGCTATCGCGGTTTTCTGCCGGTGTAAAAAAAGAAAACAACCTTATATTTTCAGCGCCTAAAATATCGGCTAATTCAAGCGTACGCTTGAATTTTTCGGTATGAAGCGCAAAATCGTCCTTTTCTATATCGATTTTGCCTATCGGCGAGCCGATTGTCCACACTCGAAGGCAGGCATTGTCAAGCTTTTTACGCACTTCTTTTGCCTTGCTGTCGGATATTTCGGCAATATTCACGCTGTCAACGTTTCTTATTTCAAGCCCATCAACCCCATTTTCCTTCATTGCCTTTATCTGTTCGTCTATAATCGGACTTGCCTCGTCTGCAAATGCGTAAATTTTCATTTCTTATACCCCCGAATAAGCCGAGAAACCGCCGTCTATCGGTATAGTCACTCCCGTTACAAAGCCTGCCTTGCTTTCATCAAGCAGCCATTCAACTGCTCCTAAAAGCTCCTCTGCCTCGCCGAATCTGCCCATAGGCGTTGAACGAAGTATTTTGTCTGTCCTCGGCGTTGCGGTGCCGTCCTCGTTAAACAGCAGCGCGCGGTTCTGGTTTGTAACAAAAAATCCCGGAGCTATGGCGTTTACGCGTATATTCTCCTTTGCAAAATGCACCGCAAGCCATTCGGTAAAGTTTGTAACCGCCGCCTTTGCCGCCGAATACGCGGGTATCTTGGTAAGCGGACGGTATGCGTTCATTGAGGAAATATTAAGCACCGAGCAGCCCTTTCTGCCTATCATATCCGCCATAAATACCTGGCTCGGCAAAAGCACGCCCTTAATATTAAGGTCAAACACAAAGTCAAAGCCTTTTTCGTCAATGTTGAAGAATGTTAAGAAATCGCTTGCCTGCTCGTCGCCCTTTTCGTATTCCTCGTGCGCCGTGGTGCATTTCGGATTATTTCCGCCCGCGCCGTTTATAAGTATATCGCATTTTCCGAGGTCTTTGAGCACCTCGGTATGCACCTTTTCAATATTCGCCTTATCAAGCACGTTGCACTTATAAGCTTTGGCTACTCCGCCCGCCGCAGTAATTTTATCGGCTACCCTTTGCGCCGCCTCTTCGTTTAAATCAAGCAGCGCCGCCTTATTGCCCTTGCCTGCCAAAAACTCGGCAAAGCCCGAGCACAACACGCCGCCCGCGCCTGTTATTACGATTACCTTTTCCATTATTTTTTCTCCTTTTCTGCGGCCTCAAAAAGTCCGTTTATATATGCTGCTCCCAGCGCTCTGTCAAAAAGCCCGTAGCCCGGTTTTCCGCTCTCTCCCCATATCATTCTGCCGTGGTCGGGGCGAACGTATCCGTCAAAGCCCGTATCTACCAGCGCCTTTACTGTTTCGTACATATCAAGACTGCCGTCTTTCGATAAATGCCCGCGTTCTTCAAAGCTGCCGTCCTCTAACAGTTTTACCTGTCGGATATGCATAAATGCAATCCTGCCCATTTTGCTGTATTTGCGAACCATTTTCGGAATATCGTTAAACGCCGCACAGCCGAGACTGCCCGTGCAGAAGCAAAGGCTGTTTGCGGGGCTGTCAACTATTTTTAACATTCGGTCAATATTCCGCTCGTTTGTTATAATTCTCGGAATACCGAAGATAGGGTACGGCGGATCGTCCGGGTGTATCGCCATGGTAACTCCGCAGTCTTCCGCCACGGGAATAATCTTTTTAAGGAATTTTTCAAGGTTGTGCCACAGCCCCTCCTCGCCTAAAGCGGAGTAGGCTTTTATTAAATCGCGCACCTCTGCCTGAGTGTAGCTTGCGTCCCAGCCGGGCAGGTGTATATCGTCTTTAAGCGGGTCAAGGCTTTTAAGCTGATCCATATACATAACAAGGCTTGTTGAGCCGTCCGCTGCCTCTTTGTCAAGCTGGGTCCTTGTCCAGTCGAACACCGGCATAAAATTATATGTAATGCACTTTACGCCGTATTTCGCGCAGCGGCGAATGTTTTCGCAGTAAACCTCGGTGTATTCGTCCGCCTTTTCGGTGCCGAGCTTTATTTCTTCTGGCACGGGCACTGACTCTACAATATCGAATATAAGCCCGTTTTCCTCTGCCTGCTTCTTTAATTTTTTAAGGCTTTCTTCGGGCCAAACCTTGCCCGGCTTTACATCGTAAACCGCGGTTACTACCGAGCGCATATTCGGTATCTGCCTTATATATTTAAGCGGTATCGGGTCGGTTTCCCCGTACCACCTGAAGGACATTTTCATTGCTCTGTCAGCTCCTTTATATTGTAATAACTGATTTTTTCGGCAAGCCTTACGGCGCTTTCCTTATCGTATTCTCCGCCGTTTACCCACTCGCCCAAAATATCCGCTGCAATTCTGCGGAAATAATCGTGCCGCGCGTAGGATAGAAAGCTGCGCGAATCGGTAAGCATACCGAGGAACGAGCCGAGCGACGAATTTTCGGCTGTAATTTCCATTTCCTCGCGTATGCCGCGCTTGTGGTCGCAGAACCACCAAGCCGCGCCGCAGCGTACGTTCGGGAACGCCCCCGCAATAGATGCTATCTGCGCCGCGTTTGAGGGATTAAGAGTGTAAATAACCGTTTGCGGCATACCGCCGGTTTTATTTATCGCGTCAAGCATATGTATAAGCGCCGTGCCGCTTATTTCGTCTCCCACGCAGTCTACACCGCAATCCGCACCCAAGGCGGCGAACAAATTGCTGTTTGCGTTGCGGTAAACGGCTAAGTGCATTTGCATAACAAGGTTTCGCTTTTTATATTCCGCCGCCAAGAAAAGGTACATATTACCTATAAACCCTAAATATTCGGCATCGGAAATTTCTGCGCCCGCAAGCGCCTTTTTAAATGTATCGTCCGCCGAAGGCTCATCTGCAATTCTGTCGGGGAAATGCGGAATGCCCACGTCGGTAAAACGGCAGCCGTTAAGGCAAAAGAAATCAAGCCTTTTAATAACCGCGGCTTTAAGACCTTCAAGGTCTGTTATTTCGGTGCCCGATACCTCGGCTAATTTTTTTATGTAATGGGGGTAGCCTGTGCTCCGTACAAGCAGCAGATTATCCGTTCTGAACGAGGGCAGAACCCTTGTTTTAAAGCTTTTGTCTTCCTTTATTTTTTTATGGTATTCAAGCGTATCAATAATATCGTCGGTGGTGCAAAGGGTTTCTACTTTCGATTGCTCTATGAGCTTTCTCGGTGACAGTCGATTTTCAGCAATAAAGGCGTTTGCCTCGTCGTATATTTCGGCGGCGTTATCGCTTTTAAGCGGCTTATCAATGTCAAAAAACATTGATAATTCCATATGCGACCAATGGTAAAGCGGATTCCCCGCGGCAAGCTCCAACGCGGCGGCGTATTTAATAAATTTTTCGCGCCAGTCGGTGTTGCCTGTAATGTACCTTTCGTCTATGCCCGCCGTTCGCATAAGCCGCCATTTGTAATGGTCGCCGCCAAGCCACATTTCGCCGATATTATCAAACGGCTTATCCTCATAAATCTCTTTCGGGGATAGGTGGCAGTGGTAATCAACAATAGGCAAGTCCTTTATTTTAAAATATATATCCTGCGCATCTGCGGTTTTGAGTAAATAGTTATCAGTCATATATTCTCCCCCCCCCGCCTTAATTATATATCGTCAATTATAACAATTAAATTGTTGATATTATTATTTTACATTGCAAATATTGTTTATATATGATAATATATACACGGTGATAATATGTCAGATTTTTTTCTGTATCGGGATAACGATATTGATATGGGCTATCAGTATGACGAAACCCCCGTCCCTGAGCATTTCAAAGCCCATACCCACGAAACCTATGAGCTTTATTGCTTTTTGGGCGGTAAAGGCATTTATCGGGTTGAAGGTACTCCCTACCAGCTTAAAGCGGGCGATATTTTAATTATGCGACCCGCCGAATCACATTATATTGATATAAGCCCCGACAGGCCTTACACCCGCTTTTCGATAAACTTTAAAGCCGAGCTTCTTAAAAGCATAGACCCGAAAGGGCGCTTGTTATCGCCGTTTATAAATCGAAAATTGGGTACATTCAATCTGTACCGAGCCGAAAATTTCAAAACCGACGCCTATAAACTGTTTATAGATAATATGACAGAAAATTCCCCCGACAGACGCGTGCAGATAATCACAAATCTTCTGCCGCTTTTAAACGAAATTTCCGCCGCATTTGCAACAATGTCCGAAATTCAGATAGACCAAACGCTCGACAGCAGAATTATAAACTACATAAACCGCCATATTTCCGATAATTTAAGTCTGGATGTTATTTGCGAAAGGTATTATATCAGCAAGTCGCACCTTTGCCATATATTTAAAAAAGCCACGGCAATGACCGTGTGTGAATATATTACAGCAAAAAGGCTTGTTGCGGCGAAGCAGCTTATACTTTCGGGAATATCCCCCACAAGGGTATATTCCGAGTGCGGCTTCCGCGATTATTCGGTATTCTACCGTGCCTTTAAAAAGAAATACGGAGTATCGCCCCGACAAATATAAATTTTAATTTACGCATACGCTGAAATTTCGGCACAAATCAAAAGAGGCTGTTAAAAAACGGCCGAAAAAGCCGAGATTCACTCTGAATTCAGCGAAACGAAGAACCTCGCTTTCAAAAATCAAACATAAAATTTTTAAATAATACATTTTTTATGACAAGTGCTGCTTTCTCTTGGTTAGCGTCGCAACTTTATCTGTAACACGGAAAGCCCCGTTTGCTGCTCTTTTTTATATTCTGCAACACATCTATTGTAAACCTACAAGCTTGACACCGATGTGAATAATAATAATAATAATAATAATAATAATATTGACAGATCATGCGTAAACGGGAAAAACGGCGTTTCGGCAAAGGGCAGAGTATATCTGTATAACGTTTTGACGGGGGAGGAAAATACGCTTGCCGAATTTGACGGAAAATTTTCGGTGGGCAGCACCTGCGCAGCCACTGCCGAAAAGAGCAAAATACCGCAGATAGAGCAAAATGAAAATATAGTTTTATGTGATTTGGAAAGCGATATATGCAGCGACCGCTCTTTCTATTGCCCCAATTATTTCAAAAACGTACCCTGGGGCAAAAACGACGCCTTTGTTTTAACCGAAACAGACGGCGGCTGCGAAATAACGGCCGATACATGTATCCCGTATGTTATGCTCGATACCGATAGTAAATTATCCGATAACTGTTTCTTCCTGAAAAAAGGCGAAACGGTAACGCTGAAAATCGGAAAACAATAAAAATTTAACAGGGCTGTCGCAAGAGCGAAAGAATCGCGAGCGGCAGCCCTTAATGTTTGTAAACTGTTAAAATATCGAAATGGAATTGTCAGTATAAGTGCAATCGAAAAATCCCCTAATATAAAATCGATTTATAACCGCACCCGGCTGACAAAAGGTGCTTTCGTTGCGGCATACAACGAAAGGCAACCTCAAAGCCTTATGTTCCATAGTGACCAAGGTTGCAACTATACTTCTGCACATTTAGAATGTGTTTAAAAGACCTAAATGTAAAGCAGTCTTTCTCAAATCCGGGCAATCCGTTTAATAATTCCGTAATGGAATCATTCTTCAAAAGTATGAAAACCGAAAAGCTTTACCGTACCGATTTTCGCTCTGAGAGAGTTCGGAATTGCCGTGAAAGAGTACATGGAGTTTTATAATGAAAAACGTCCGCATTCCGTACTCCGTTATCGAACACCTAACAGTTTTGAAGAGGATTACATTAGGAAGCAAGCCACATTACAGAATATTTAATCGTACAACGGTGGTTCGTTTTGAAATTATTTTAGAAATTTGTTTCGTAGTTTGGACTGTTTTAGAAAAAGTGTCCGATAAGCAAATATTGTGCAAACGCACATAAAGACCGGGTTCATAAAAGAAAATCAACCCTTTATCGAACACGAATGGTTCAGATATAAGGGCTGATTATCTTTTAAGAGGTGTATTCAGTTGAATTCACAAATTTCCTTACGTGTTTTCAGAATCAAATTAGGCGATACCGAAAACTCGTCAAGTCCCCATTCAATAAGTTTTGGGATAAGTGTGCTGTCTGCCGCCGCTTCACCGCACATACCAACAGGTATACCGGCGTTTTTAGCACTTTTGATTGTCATTTCAAGGGCTTTAAGCACGGCCGGTTTTTGAACATCGTAAAGTTCCGTAACCTTTCCGTTTCCTCGGTCGACTGCCATTACATAACCCGTAAGGTCGTTTGTACCGATACTGAAGAAATCTGTAATTTGTGCCAATTCATCGGCAATAAGCACCGCCGCAGGAGTTTCAATCATAACGCCAAGCGGAATATTTTTCTTAAATAACGCACCCTCGTTTTCAAGTTCTGTTTCGCATTCTGAAATCAGTTGCTTTGCTTTTTCAACCTCTTTAATATCGGTAATAAGCGGAAGCATAATTTTTATGTTGCCAAAATATGCGGCACGCAAAAGTGCCCTTAACTGAACCTTAAAAATATCGGGATTGTCAAGGCAATACCTAATTGCACGGTAACCTAAAAACGGGTTATCCTCTTTGGGAATTTGGAGATAAGGTACGGCTTTATCACCGCCGATATCAAGGGTGCGGATAATTACTTCCTTTTCGCCCATTGTTTTAGCAACGGTGGAATATGCCTCGAACTGCTCTTCTTCTGACGGTAGTGAAGGTCTGTCCATAAAAAGGAATTCAGTTCTGAAAAGTCCTATTCCTTCACCGCCGTTATGAAGTACATTTTCAGCGTCTTCGGGTTTGCCGATGTTACCGTAAACGGCTTTTTTTATTCCGCTTTTAGTTACTGTCGGCTTGCCGAAATACTCGGTAAGCGATTTCTTTTCTTCAAAATAAATTTCCCGCTTTTTTTCATATTCCGCAACTGTTTTTTCATCGGGTTCAAAAAGAATTTTACCCTTACTTCCGTCAACGGCCAGCAAATCGCCGTCTTTAATGAGTGACGATGCATCCTTTACGCTTAAAACGGCAGGAATGTCAATAGCTCTTGCAAGAATAGCGGAGTGAGATGTAACCGAACCGACTTCGGCAATTACGGCGTATACATTTTCACGGTTAATGCGCGACGTCATAGAGGGCGTAAAGTCCTTGGCGATAAGTATAGAACCTTTCGGGACATCTTCTATTGCAACGCCTTTATCACCGCAAAGAATACCTATAATACTGTTCTTAATGTCAAGTATGTCAGACGCTCTTTGCTTCATCATTTCGTCGTCAACCGACGAAAACATATCGTAAAAACCGTTGCATACCGAATCGGTGGCTTTTACTGCGGTATTACCGCCCGCTATACTGTCGTTAATTTGAGAAAGCATAAACGGGTCGCTGAGCATTACAAGGTGACCTTCCAAAATTTCGGCGTTTTTCCTGCCTGCGGTTTTGGTGAGTTGTTCGATAAGTTCTCTTGTGTTTTTGGTATAAACCGAAACAGCATCCTGGAATTTTTTAATTTCTTCCTGTGCCGTAGTATATACGGCGGAGTTCAGATCCCGTTCAATTTCCTTTATAACTATTGCTTTACCCACGGCATATCCGGAGCTTACGCCGATACCTCTGAGCGTTTTCATTATTCCAACCCGCTTTCGATAAGCTTTACCGCTTCGTCAAGCATTTGCTGTTCGTCTTCACCCTCGCAGGTAATGGTTATATGACTGCCGTACTTAATGCAAGCCGCCATAATATTCATTATGCTTTTGCCGTTGATTTTTTTACCGTCAAATTCAATTGTTATATCGGATTTGTATTTGTTCATAGCCGATATAAAGTTATTTGCGGGACGCATATGAAGTCCCATTTTGTCGATTACAACTGCTTCTTTTGATACCATAATTTATACCTCTCAGTTTACTTTTTTCTTTTTAAGAAGACCAAGCATAAGTGCGCCTGCAACAGAACCTGCAATAAGTGCTATTACATAGCCAAGCGGCTTTTCAACTACAACGAATGTAAAGATACCGCCGTGAGGAGCAGGACAAGCACAACCGAACAATGATGTTACGGCACCTGCAACTGCAGAACCTACTATGCATGAAGGAATTACTCTTAGCGGGTCGGATGCAGCGTAAGGAATTGCGCCCTCTGTTATAAAGCAAAGACCCATAAGATAGTTTACAGGACCGCTCTTGAGTTCTTCTTTTGTCCAACGGTCTTTAAAGAATGTGGTAGCAAGTGCAATAGCAATAGGAGGAACCATACCGCCAATCATAACTGCTGCCATAATCCAGGTGTTGCCGTCTGCAATAGCGGCAGTACCGAATACGTAAGCGGCTTTGTTGAACGGACCGCCCATATCAATAGCCATCATACCTGCAAGCACTATTGAAAGCAATAATTTACTTGTGCTGCCGAGTGAAGAAAGTCCGTTTGCAACTGCACCGTTTATAACACCCATAACAGGGTTTACAACAAGCATAAACAAGCCGATAATAAGGGTGCCTAAAATCGGATAAATGAATACGGGTTTAATACCGTCCATTGATTTAGGCAACCAACTGAATGCCTTTTTAAGAAGATTTACAAGAATACCTGCAACGAAACCTGCAAGCAAAGCACCAAGGAAACCGGAAACTGCCGAACCGTCGCCTACAAGGTTTTTGTTTTCGATAAGCGAAGTAAAGGTGTAACCGCTTGCGGCAAACACGCCGCCGACAAAACCGGGCAACAAACCGGGGCGGTCGGCTATTGACTGTGCAATATAACCGGCAAGAACAGGTAACATAAATGCAAATGCGGCTTTACCAATCCAGAAAACGATTGCGGCAATAGAGTTTGTAAAACCGAAAGTACCGCCTACGTCAGCATTGCCTGCGATAGTATCAATAAGGAATCCGAGTGCAATAAGCACACCGCCGCCTACAACGAACGGAAGCATATGCGAAACGCCGTTCATTAAGTGTTTGTAAACCTTTCTGCCGAAGCTTTCTTTTTCTTCGCTGTCAAAGTCGGCAGCATCGTCACCTTCGTGGCGGTAAACAGGTACTTTACCGTCGATAATCTTTTGTACCAATTCTTCGGGTTTGTTAATACCGCTTGAAACCGAAACCTTTATTACGGGTTTACCGTCAAAACGCGCCATATCAACATTTTTGTCTGCGGCAATAATAATACCGTCGCATTCTTCAATTTCCTTTTTGGTAAGTACATTTTTAGCACCGCCGGAGCCGTTAGTTTCGGCTTTTAAAGGATAACCTAATTTTTCGCCTGCTTTTTCAAGTGCTTCTGCCGCCATATAGGTGTGTGCAATACCGGTAGGACAGGCGGTAACTGCCAAAATGCGGTAGCCGTCCTTTTTCGGCTGCGATTTTTCTTCTGTGTTTTTTTCAGCTTCTTTATCGTCTATAAGTTTTAACAGTTCTTCGGCGGATTTCGCATTTCTAATAGCATTTGCAAAATCTGCGTCCATAAGCATAACCATAAGACGCGAAAGTATTTCCAAATGTACGTCGCCGTCTTCTGTAGCGGCAATCATAAACAAAAGGTCGGTTTTCTTACCGTCGGGTGCATTGTAATCCACACCGGAAGGAACGGTGATGAATGAAAGTGCGGGGGTTTTAACTGCCGAAGATTTTGCGTGGGGAACGGCAATACCCTCACCTATTGCGGTGGTTGAATGTTCCTCTCTCTTTAAAATGTCCTCTTTGAATTTTTCGGAATCCGTAAGGTTTCCTGCTGCCTCGTGGAGTGCAATGAGTTTGTCTATCGCTTCGCTTTTACTGCTGACATTAGCGTTCAACTCAATTGCGGTAGATTTTAATAAATCTGTGATACGCATAGTTTTTCCCCTTTCATAATGTTTTATAAATATTGTATATTTCATCGGCTTTGGCTAATTCGCTTGAAAATGCTGTCGCCGCCGAAGAAGCAACCGAAAGTTTTAATGCTTCGCCGTAATCGTGGGATTTTATATATCCCGCAATAAACCCTGCAACCATAGAGTCACCGCAGCCAACCGAACTTACAAGTTTTCCGTCTACAGCGTCCCTTGGATAAACCTTGCCGTCTTCGTCTATCAGCAATGCACCGTCGCCACCGCGGGAAACAAGCACATTTTTGGCACCCATTTCTTTTAATTTTCTTGCATAAACAGTTATTTTTTCGGTAGTGTCCATCTCTTCACCAAAAATTTCCGAAAGTTCGTGATGATTTGGTTTTATAAGAAAAGGTTTATATTTAAGCACATTTAAAAGCTGATTTCCCGTTGTGTCTACAACGGCATTTACACCGTTGTCCTTAAGCGTTTCAAGTATTTTGCTGTATAAATCGTCCGGCAAAGTGGAAGGAACGCTTCCCGCCAGTACCAAAAAATCTCCGCTTTTAAGATTTCCTAATTTTCCGAACAATTCTTCGATTTTATCTTTTCCTATTTCAGGGCCGTTTGCGTTAATATCAAGCTCCTTACCGAATTTAATCTTTACATTTATACGGGTAAAACCGTTGTCTAATTCAATAAAATCGTTCTTTATTCCGTCACGGTTCATCATTTCTTTGAATTTCTGTCCCGTAAAACCTGCGGTAAAGCCTAATGCAATATTTGGAATTTCAAGTCGTGTCAAAATTGCCGAAACATTTATACCTTTTCCGCCGTAATAAAGTTCTTCGCTGCGGGTTCGGTTAATGTCATCGGTAGAAACTGAATCAAGATTCATAACATAGTCAAGTGCGGGATTAAATGTAACTGTATATACCATAATTATTGCTCCTCTTACAATCAGTCTACAACCTTTACAACCGTAAGTTTTTCAAAAATCGAATCGGGTTTTTTATCGGTTATAATGCAAGCACGGTCAACCGTTGCAAAACTTACCGAAGAAACTTTGCCGAATTTGGTTGAATCGGCAAGCACATAGGAAACAAAAGACCTGTTAATTGCCGCCGATTTTACAAACGCCTCGTCACTGTCGGGTGTGGAATAACCTTGGTTTTCGGTTATTCCGTTTGTGCCAAAAAACGCTTTTGTAAAATTATAGTTTTGAAGATTGTTAGCCGCCGAAAGACCTATAACCGCTTCGGTTGTGCTTTTTAACTGACCTCCTATAATAACAACCCTGTAATTTCTTTTTGCAAGTAATTTAGCATGGCTTATTCCGTTTGTAACAAAGGTTGCTTTTAGGTCTTTTGGCAAATAGTCTATCATAAACAAGGTGGACGTTCCGGCATCAAGATATACAAAATCACTGTCGGTTATTTGTTTTGCGGCATATTCGGCAATTTTGCGTTTTTCGTAAACGTTTTTTTCACGCTTATCGTTAACCGTGTCTTCGGTCAAAATAAATTGCCTTTTATTTAATGTTGCACCGCCGTGAACCTTATTAAGCACACCGGCTTCGGAAAGTTCTACCAAATCACGTCTAACGGTAGATTCCGAAACGCCGAGTGTTTCGGTCAGTTCCGCAACCGAAACCGCACCTTTTTCATTTAAAACTCTTAAAATCAATTCGTGCCTTTCGGGATTAAACATTTTGATCACGCTCTTTCTTTATCATTTATTCCGCTATTATTTTAACACTAACTCCAACTAAATTCAAGCGTTTTCAGTCATTTTCAGTCATGTTTGGCTAGAATTACAATGATTCTTGCATACAATATGTAATATAGACCAATAAATGACCGATTTTGACGGAATTTCAAAAGCATCAATTAAATCGGTCATTTTAAATATTGCACCAAAGTTCAACGTAGGTGCCAAATTGCCCGTGCTTTCTTTTTGATTTTCGATTGCAATTACTTTGCATTTCACTTTATATACCTCCTATTTAGATTCAACGCTTATACACGGCTATGTACGGTCTGTAAGGTTGAAAGTAAGAAACACCTTGCTTCACCAATTACCGGAGCAATCGGGTTCTGTGACAGCATATATCGCTCATAATATCCGCTGTCTATTTGCCTTGCCAATTCACGGGCACTGTATCTTTCCTTTATACACATATTCATGTAGAAAATACGCTCGTCCATTGTCTTGCAGGCTGACATAATCTTTAAATTATTTGACCAGCTCAATTGTGTCAACAGTGTTGACACTTTTTCTTAAAGAAGTGAAAAAACTTTTGCCTTAATATCCCCTGTTTCTTCCTCGGAAAATGATACCGTGAGATTTTGGTTGCCGAGCAATCTTTTTAAAATACCGTTATTTGCCGCATTCATTATAATTACACTCCTGTTTTTCAACACTCTGTTTAACTGACGGAGTATTTAGCCCCTCCGCAGGGACATACTGCAACGGGCTGACTTCTGCCCGCTTGCCGTCCAAGTCCACGGCAAGTGTCTTCACAGGGTCATCGCAAGCATATATTGTCGCTCTCCCTCTGTTTTGCAGTATATTTTCTATAATGCCAACAGGCATATTTTTCAAGGTTCATAAGACGCTTATCTTCGCCCTCTATATACATAGTCTTAATATATTCCGAAAAACCTCCCCCCTTAAGTAAAAAACGACAGCAATTATTAAAAAATAATCACTGTCGTTTTCATATATCCTGTTAGCGAAAAATTATTTAGGAATATACTTACTCCCAAACTATCACTTTTACATTCTGAAAAAGTCTAGGGTCGCTCTCAGCACTCAATTATCATGCCTTGATTTTAATTAAAAAATCATCTTCTGCATCCAAATGTCTTATTATATTTCTTCTCAAATTCGGCAAACATTCAAGAACACTCAAATACAAATCCTGCATTAAATCTCTGTCTATGTACTTTAATTCAACACTATGCTCCCAATCTGTTATAGTCAATTCAGATATTCTGAAAATATATTTGCTATAGGAATCGATAACCGTACCTGATATATCCTTACCGTTTATAAATTGTAATATTGTTTTCGTATCGATCGATATATCTCTAACGCTTTCTCTATAGTTCATCTGCCTTTATCCTTTTCGCAAGTGTTGAAAGTGCATTCTTCTTGTGTTTATATACTTTATTCTCTCCAATTCCCATTTCATTTGCGATCATCTTCATTGGAATATCAAGGACTACACTTTTTAATAATACTTCCATTGGCTTATCTGTAAGGCTCATTATTTGATTGAATAGATCCTCAGACTCAAACTCAATCACATAATCGCCGACTTTTATTTCAGCGGCTGCTTTATAAAGTCTATCTTTGTATATTTAAGCGTTTGCTTTATGTATGCGTCAAAATATTTTATTACCCGATCATCAATATCCTCTATTTCCCATTTTTCATGACTTATCTCTTAAACTTCCGTTTATTATTAAGTATGAAAAATGAGGAATTTCCTCCCCCTGTTTATATAAATAATTATTGCTTATTCAAGCCTGCTTTTAGTGCTTTATCAGATTTAAAATAAGACTTTTCAACCCTTACGCAAAGGTAATGATATACGGGCAGATGCAGCTCCTGCACCTTAAGTGTCTCGGTTTCGGGCACGCATATACATAGTTCTTCGGTTAGCGGTCTTTTGCTCAAAAAGCCCTTCATAAGCTCGCCCACTATATGCTCGCAGTCAGCACTACTGCCGCCATTGCCGTGTATAAGCAGCTTATTCCCGTTTTTAAAGGCTGTTATAAGCGCCTTTTCTGCTTCCACAATATCTTTATCATTACTCCACCGTAAAAATCAAAGCCGAATACGGCTGCAGCACTGTATCAAGCCGTATCTTTCTGCCGTTAATTTCACCCTTGCAGTTAAAGCAATCAAGCTCTGTATACCCCTTGTCTGCCGTCACTTCAGGGTTTTTAATTTTATCCTTTGAAAGGTTAAAAAGCCCTATGTGCAGCTTTTCCCCCTCCCTCTTGCAAAGTATATAAAGGTGCGGGTGCTTTTCGCAAACCGCGGGCAGCGGCTTCCCGCAAAGCCATTCGTAGCCGTTTATAAGCTGGTTTTGGCGGTAATAATTTCTGAAAATACCGTTATGCCACTCGGACTTTGTTTTAACATAAGTCGGAGCAAAGGTGTAAACCATAAACCGCTGACTGTCTGCATTTTCATAAAGGTAGCAGGCGGGAAAAGACTCAAGCTCTTCGGAATAATCGGGAACAACCGCAAGCGTCTCCCCTGCAAGATAAAATCGGCTTAAAACGCGCGCATTAGCTTTAAGAGTAAACTTAAAATACCCGCCGTCGCGCTCGGTTGAGGCTACGGTGCTGTCATCCTCCGCAAAGAAATATTCACCTGCGGGTTTTGGTGCGCTCTCAATTTTCAAAAATCCCACGTCTATACCCTTATCACTCAATATCTTTGCTGCCTTAACGTCAAGTATAAGCCCCTGCTTTAAATCCTCGTCGGTAACAAACTGCGCGTTCGTTCCGAAAATAAGCGCCGCGCCGTCTGTCTTTCCGTAGGTTGTCGGCAATGAATTATCGGTTACAAACCACTGGCTTATAAGCGGCAGTGTGCCGTGGTCGGCAAGTCCAAAATAATCAAACGAATCATCGAAATCCATAAGTCCCGTATTATGCGGGTATTCAAGAACCCTCAGCCCTACATTCTTGCCCTTAAAGCGCTTTTCTATTTCTTCGTAAAGCTCCGCGTTTTCGGTGTGAAAATCCACATATCCCGTCTCATAATCCGCCAAGGAGTTATAGTCAAGCATATATTTAAGTATGCCTGTCGAGTTGCCGTCCGCGCGCAAAAGCATATCGTACATTTCAAGCTCTGCCGCAGAAACCAAAAAACGCGGGCGCGGGTAGGTATCGCCCTCGGTCATAACATCTGCTCCGTGCTCGGTAAACCAAGCGCCCTGCATACGCGCGGTTTCTATTGTAGAATTGAGCGACGGACCGTTTTTCCAATACGGCGCTGCCGTAAGCCTTACAAACGGCTTGTTTTTGCCTGCAAGGGTATCGGCAATCTGAAACGCAGACGCACCCTCTAAATGATATGAAGCCGAATTTGAGGAAAAACCTATTCTTGTATCGGGTGAAACAGAGTGCACCGCCTTTTCAATATCTCCCGCAATTTTCAAAAGCGTTTCGCCCATAAGTTTCAGGTACTCTTTGCGGTATTTATTGCTTTTGCCCGTAATGAGATACGGCAAAAGCTTATCCCGCGTGATATTTTCGCTCAGGCGCTCGCTTAAAAGCCTTAAATGCTCTTCGCACAGGCAGCCGGGGTTATCTATCCACAGCTTTCCGCCCGTTAGGGTAAAATCGTCCTCAAGCAGAATTGTGTCTGTGCCCATTTCGGCAAGCCCTTTAAATTCATCGCATAAATCCCTGCGAAAATTCTCGTCCAGCGGGCAAAAAGCGTGGGTTTCGCCTCCCGCGGCACCCACTATTTTTCTGTAATATTTTTCCGCGGCGTTATCCCCCGGGGAGGGTGCGCCGTAGCCTATTGTAGGGCAAAACCATGCGCCCGTTTTAAAGCCCGCGTTTTCCAATATATCCTTATTGTTTTTAAAAACCTCGCGCGCCTTTTTCTTTGCCTCGGTGTTTTCAAGTGTTCGGTAATAAACGATATACACCCTGTCGGGTCTTGCCCTTTTAAGCTCGGCTATTGTTTTTTGCCACGATTTTTCGGTACGAATTTTCCCCATTAACGGGATATATACCTTATACATTTTACTGCTCCTCTATGCTTTCGGTAAGCTTTTTAAGATATTCGGGACTGTATGTGTTTTTAATCTGCAAAAGCGCCTTTATATGCCGCGGGTAAAACTCTGCGTCCGGTTCTGCGCCTTTATCAAGATATGTTTTCTTTCCGCTTGTTCTCGGCGGTATTACACTGCCGAAAAGCTCGGTCATATCATAATTATCGGGCGTATCGCAGCCCAAAACAAGCCTTGTAAGCGCGCGGCGGTAATCTGCGGTATAAAGTACATCGGAGGTATTCCACAGCTTATCAAGCATTACTGCCGTGCTGCACGCAAAGGAAAGCGCGTAGTGGTCTACCGTAGGGTTGCCGTACTCCCAAGCGCATATCTCCCCGCCCTTAACATTTTCGGTGTGCTTGGTTTCGGGATATGCAAGGTAATTGTATGTGCTTGCCTTTTCGGGGGTTGCATAATTTTCACAGTCGATATAATTCATGAAATAATAGGCGTTAATAACGCTGAAATTTTCGGTAAGGCGTTCATATGTGCAGCCCTCGCGCGGTCCGCGGTTTTTATCTGAAACGCGCCAAAATTCCATAACAATATCGCGCGGAACGGCTATCGGTCGGTTTAAATCAATCTGGTCGTTCCACATCATCATTTTTTTGCCGTGCTTTTTTACTATTCCGTGCATTTTCGTCACCATATAGTTATATATATCCCATTTGTCCCGCATGGCGTTCTTTTCCATGACCGCACGGCATACACTGCACTCCTCCCAGTGGCAAAAATCGTTCCATTCGGGAAAATCGCCGAAGTAAAGCTCGTCGCCGCCTATATGTATATATTCATAGGGGAAAATTGATACAATTTCAGCTATAAGCGCGTCATAAAATTCATATGTTTTATCGCTTCCCGCGCATACAGTCCAAACGCTTTGATTTTCTATATCCGTTTTGCATTTTAGCTCGGGGCGAATATTAAGCAAAAAGCCCGCATGCGCCGGAATTTCAATTTCGGGCAGCACCTTAATGCCGAGAGTATGGCAAAATTCCACTATATCTCGCATTTCTTCCTTTGTATAGGGCTTTGTTCCGCGTATATTTTCAGTACCCTTGTATACATCCGATTCAAAGCAAATTCCCATTTCATCCATAAGGTGAAAATGCACATTATTGCATTTTGCAAGCGCCAGCCTTTTAAGATCCTCTTTAAGCCGCACAATAGGCGGCAGTCCGCGCGCCAAATCTATCATAACCGAGCGATAACGGCAGGAAGAGAAATCCTCTGTTTCGGCTTTTGTAATATAATATCCGTCTTCCTTTTTGACAATCAGCTGAACAAGGCTTGAAAGCGCGTTGCGAAGGCCCTCTTTTTCCGAAAAATAAATCTCGGTTGGGCTGCCTGTTATAAGCTTATAGCCACCTGCTGAAAAGCCCGATTCGCATTTAAGCATAACATTTACATTTTCGCTGCTATGTTCGGTGGAAATCGGCAGAAAATGCGCTAAATACCTTTCGGCAAAATCTGCATTGTCGCCGCAAAGGTTCAAGCCCTCAACCTTAATCTTTTCATCAAATAACCGCATATTCTGCGGGCGCGGAATAATCATTTTATTGCCCTCCTATATTTTTGATAAATACCGTAGCACCGAATGCCGCTTCTTCGGTATTTGCGGGAATTTCAAGCGGCATTTTAAATGTTTCTTCCAAATAGTGCTGTAATATCTTATTTTTCCTCACGCCGTTTCCCGAACCCACAAGATGTGTGCGCTTATCACCCGTAAGCTTTTCCATTTGCTCATAAAACGCATATAATTCACGGCACATACCCATAAGAAAGCCGCGCGTCAGCTGCTGCGGTGTGAAATTATCCTCGGTTATTTGCAATATTGCGCCCTTTATATCCGGCTCGCGTCTGGTACCGCAAAAACGCGTATCGACCGAAAGGGAGCAATTGTCGATATCTTCCACCGCCATTTTATCCATAACAGAATAGATATTATCGGCTGTCACGCCAAAGCAATCAAGCGTTTTTTCAAAAAAGCTTTTAAGCAGCGCGTATGACCTGCCGCCGCAAAGGGGAGCGCCCACAAGCAGATTTTCATTTTTTGAAAACGGGCGTATTTCGCCAGCGGCAAAACCGCTTTTTTTATCAGTGAGCACCGATACCTGGCTTCCCGTGCCGATATTTACAAGCACACTTTCCTTATTTGTAACCGAGCCTAAAAAGCTTGCCTGATTGTCCCCTACCGCCACGATTACGGGTATTCCGCCGCAATCCGTTCCTATAACCTCGGGTTCGGCAATCACTCTCGGCAGCATTTTCCTGTCACACCCTATTTTTTCAAGGGCTGAGCCGTCAAAGTCAAAAGTATCAAACGAATAAAAACCAAGACCCGCAGCGTTGCTTATGTGCGTAACGGGCGTTTTGCCGCCCGTCAGCTTCATTGTAATGTAATCCTGAATATTGCAAAGCCCCGCGGCATTTTCGGGTACACGACTAAGCTTTCGATTCGCAAAATCCGTTACAAGCCCGTAGCCCGACGGTGCATTAAAGCCTGTAATATCAGCAAGGTATTCGGAAAATGTTGTATCATTATACTTTAATTCACCCGATTTATCCTGCCAGGTATAAAGCGGACTGACGGCATTTCCGTCTTTATCAATATAAAGTATTCCGTGCATTTGTCCCGTTACGCCTATCGCGTCTATCGGGGCAAATTCTTTTGCAAGCCTTTCCTTAATTGAAAAAACCTTTTCGGTAATAGTTTCCACGCTTTGCAAGCGGTTTTCCGCAAATTCTGATTTTATTGCGGCGCAGCTTTGCTCAGTTACGGAGCGGATGACCCGCCCGTCCTCGGCAACCACCGCACTTATGCTTGTTGTTCCTATATCAAGACCTATTACGCGCATTTCATTCTCCCATTTTGCAAAGCTTTAAATCGGTTATTGCCGCGTTTTCGGAAAGAATTTTAATTTTATTTGCCTTAAAATAAATTCTGTTGGAAATAATAGTTCTTCCACCGCCTATTTCGGCGTCAATCACTGTATTATCGCTCTTTTTCTCATAGTGAATCATCATTTTGAGAACATATTTTTCTTTTATTTCCCTGACATTTGCAATGGCAAAATCGTGACCGTACATATGTATGTCTTCGCTCGGTATTTGCTGATAATTTGTTCTTTCCCGCGGCAGTTCGGGAATATATTCATAAAGCGCCTTGATTTCCGGTTGAAATTCTTCTGTATTTACGGCTTTTGTAATTTGAACCTTTTGCTTTTCGGTAAACAACTCAATAGCGCACGGTGCGCCACAGCCCGTAAGCACTGTTTCAACACGCGCGTTTTTTTCGGGTGTTACCGTACATTCAAGATAATATGACGTTCTGCTGTTCATTGCCAATTCCGTACCGCTTTTAACAGTTTGCAAAACTGCTGCCTTTTCAAGCATATCCGGGTTCGGTGTGAGCTCAGGCAGCCAGCGAATACCAAGCCTGCCGTCTTTATGCTGAATAAGCTCACGGTGCTGTGTAACCGACGCCCAGCCTATTCCGCGCACCCAGCCCGCAAGAATATGCCTGCCGCCGCAATTGGCTACCATAGGCACGCCTAAACCGTCGTAAATATCGTCGCCTACCGCCGCAAGGTCTTTAAACTCATTATTGTTAAGACCGCTTTGCCAAAAGCCGGTAAAGCCCATTATGATATATTTATAGCCATTCCACTCAAATATTGAGGGACACTCGCTGCTGTTTCTGACGGGCGAGCTGTTATCAAACACAGGCATATCCGTGTCTTCTTTTTTCCAAGGTCCGTCAATATCAGGGGCACGCCATACGCCTGCCGCGCCGTAGCCTGCGTACATAACAAGTCCGCCGTTTTCATCCTTATAAATACTCGGGTTTTCGGAGCAATGTATCTGCTTTTTACCCTGCACAAAATGAATACCGTCATCGGATACCATATAATTAGCTCCGCTCGGATACAGCCCGTTTTCTTTCAGCTCATCATATGTAACGGCGCTGAAAAAACCTTCTCTTTCGTAATTCTTTTCGAGCAGGCGCGAGCCGACCTTATCCCTCGGTATAACGCGATCGGTATGAAAGCCGTGGGAATAGTAATATTTACCGTTCCAAAAGAACATTGTTCCCGTGCCGAAGGACTCCCAACTGTTTTGTATCGGGTAAATTTCGCCGTAGTTTTCCCAGTGAATAAAATCACGGGTGGTCATATGGTAGGTTGAGTGAGCGCCGCAGCCGAAACGGTTGCCGTGGTGGTGCCTGTCAAGCAGCACCAAAAAATGATACACACCGTCGTGATAAAAATTGACTATATCCCCCGCCCATGCGTTATATCCGCGCGCAGAGTAAAAGGCTATGCTTTCATTCTTTGTTTCGGTCTTTTCTTCGCTTTCAAGCGATTTTATATCACTGCATATACCTATTTCGGCACTGCCGGATATGTAAATATCCCCGTCCTCAGCCCTTATGCAACCAATCGGGAAATTTATGTTTACAATCTCTCCGCCCACTATCCATGCAAAGCGCACACCGTCAAACAAAAGGTATATTTCCCTTTCCGCAGCGTTATACAGGTTAAGAGGCAAACCGAGCGACATACTGCGCACTTTTTCCTCTCCGTATTCCTGATGCAGCATTATTTCCGCCTCAATATACGGCGAATCACCGCTTTCATCGGCGTAAACATTGTAATATTCACGCTTTCTGAACAGATCTAAAGCATTGAAATCTTCCGGGAAATGATACACTCCGGTTTCAATTTTAAGCGCGCCGGGTATTTCAAAAATTGTTTCTCTGTCATTAGCAGGCTTGTTTTTAAGCCTGATTTTTATAATTATACCGTTGTTAATTATACCCTTATCCAAAAGATCTGAAAAATTCAGCCTTTCAGGATAGTACCTTATAAAATGTTCAGTTATTGTGTGCTGCATTAAAAAACCCACCTTATTATTCAGCGCTATACATAGAATACTCGTTTTCTATGTCGCATTATAACAAGACAGTTTATATAAGTCAACTGTTTTTGGGGTAAAATATAATTATGCAATAAAAAATATAAATACAGTATAAAAGCAATTTTCCATACATTCCACGGCCCCTGCTTTATACTTTATAACAAGCCCTTTGCATTTTACATAGCGTGGAAAAACTTTATCATAAAATAAAGCAAGCCATCCTGTTCGTTGGCAAATTCATCGTAATACTCGCCACGTACACCGTTTACAAAAAGCGGATGCAGCCGTGTGCAGGAGGCGCTGCCATCCGACCTGTAAACCGATAGATTATTTCTTGCCCCGCGCACCGCGCGCTTTCTCCATTCCTCATCGCCGGTTATCATATAATAGTGCAAAAATGCGTCAGAGCTGTGAATTGAGGCTGAGTGCGGAAATGTATCGCCGTATAGCATACGCTTACCGAACCAGTAGCCGTCCCAATGGCGCACGGCAAGGTCGTTCATATAATGCGTAGGCTGTCTGCCGTTGAATTTTTCCAGTACCATGAGATGCTTGCGGCATTCTTCAATAAGCGACTTATCGTGGGTTATCTGATACATTTGCGCTATCAGCGTAACGGCGGGCGTTACTATCGTTTGCTCATAACGCACCTCATGCTCGGGGTATGATGTGCCGATTTTTATTATATTATCAATATGCTTTCGATACATAACAGTAAGCTTTTCGGCTTTTTCCGCTTTTCCCGCCTTTTTAAGCGCCTCCACCGTTTCAAACATTGAAAGTCCGTTGGGGTAAAACCGCTCCCCGCCTATTTCATAATAAACGCAAAGCAGCTTATACATTCTGTCAAGATATACAGTCTCTCCCGTCAGGTTATACATTTCAAGCATAAACACCGACATCCACGGTGCGTTATAAAGCCGCTTTCTTGCAGGATTTTTTCCAACGGCGTTGTAAACCGCGCCGCTTTCCTCATCAAAAAATTCGCGCGATACGAATTTATAATACTTCATAAGGCTTTCGTACATTTTTTCATCGCGATCATATTGCAGATATTTTGCAATAAAAAGTCCCATAACAAGCCGCTCGCGCGAGGCGTTGTAATCACTGAATATTTCATCGTAAATAAGACATTTATCCTGATTATCGTATATCAGGTACGCGCCGTCAAGCGAGTCGCCCTCTCTGTGAAACTGCTGTTTCTGCGTTATAAATTCAGCCCGTTTGCGCGCCAATTCCTTAAACGGTATTTGAACAAAAAACTGTGCCTTTGTCTCGCGTTTACCGTATTCAAGGCAAAAATCATAATTACCGAGTCGCTGCGGCTTGTATTTTACATATGTTCTGCCGTTTTTTGTCTCTGCCTGAACCTGTGCTCCGTCAAGCAAAACCGAAACATTCGGGCGATTTACCGAAAAAACTATATCCTCATCGGAATAAACGGTGTAATTTTCCGCGTCAATCAGCAAAACGCTGTCATAAGGCTCAATCGTCGCGCAAAACGCTCCGTCCTTATACCAAAAAAGCTCCCATTCTATATTCATTTTTTCACCCGGACGCAGGTTAAAAACACTTGGGTGCAAAATAAAATCTCCGCGGTCGTTGCTTTCCTCCTTTAAATCGCGCTCAATACTGTAGGTATCAAGGCTGCCCTTTGTAAGCACAAGCCCCAGCCCGAAATCACACGGGCCCATTTTCACTGCGCGTATATATGATGAATTTCCGCCGCACCACAAATGGGTATGGCATTTCTTGGTCATACAAATGCTCGCTTTATCGTAGTTATCGTTAAAGGTGGCATATATGCCCACTGCCCCGCGGTTGAAAAACACATCATAATCATGGTAATTTTCAAAGCAGTAGCTTTCGCGGTATTTATCCCCCAAAACCTGCCTTTGCACCGTTACAAGCAAATGCTTTGTTCTGTAAACCGCCGTGAGACCGTTCTCGTTTTTTTCAACCGAAACAACCTCAGCGCCCTTAATCATTCCCCATTCTTCGGTGCCTTCTACCCAATTCATATGCGCCTTATCATCGGGTTTTTTAAGTGAGACAACCGTGCCTCTTTCATAATTAAAATCTATTTCAAATATTTTCGGCATTTTTCTGCTCCTTTTATCATTTTTTCCTTGTAGTGCATTATAATAAGATAAGCAATATAAAGCGCCGCAAATGTCAGCGCCCATGAAATCGGAAATGATATATATAATCCTGAAAATGTATGATATTTCGGAAGCGCAAAAACGGTATAAATCCATACAATACGCATAACGCAACTTCCGAAGACTGTTATTACGGTAGGTGTTACCGATGAACCTATACCGCGCATTGCCCCTGTTATGGTTTCGAGTGTTCCGCAAAGGAAATACGGCACAAGCATAATGAGCAATTTTTCCATTCCGTAATTTACGGCTGTCGGTGAGTCGGTTATATATATTTCAAGCAGCGGTCTTCCGAAAACATATAAAAGATTTCCTACAATAAGCCCGGTGACCGCAACCGTAATAAGACAAACACGGGTCACCCGCCTTACGCGCTTTAAATCCCTTGCGCCGAAGCATTGCCCGCAAAAATTAAGTGCTGTATGCTGAAATGCGTTCATTGCGGTATAACAGAAGCCTTCTATACTTGAGCTTGCCGCCGCCCCCGACATATATGCCGCGCCGAACGAATTGACCGACGACTGAACCAAAACATGCGAAACGGTAAAAAGCGTGCCCTGAAGCCCCGCCGGAACGCCGATTTTTATTATCCTGAACAACGCATTCTTATGTATCCTCAATTTTTTCATTTCAAGCCTACATGCATCTTTTCGTCTGCCGAGAGCACATAAAACCAAAGCTGCCGACATTGCCTGCGAAACAACGGTTGCAAGTGCTACCCCTGCCACATCAAGCTTAAACACCGTTACAAATAATACATTAAGTAATACATTAAGTACTCCTGCGGCGGTAAGAAAAACAAGCGGCGATTGGGTATCGCCTGCAGCACGGAGTATTGCAGAGCCGAAATTGTACAGCATACTGAAAACCATACCGCAAAAATATATCTGCATATATAATACAGCCAATTTCAAAAGCTTGCCGTTCGGCGTTCCCATAAGTATTAAAAATTTTTTTGAAAAAAGCAGACCCACAGCGGTCAAAAATATTCCGCTTACAACCGCCGTGCAAACGGCTGTGTGCACCGTTGCCGATACAGATTCATCATTGCAGGCGCCTATTTCCTGTGCCGCCGCAGCCCCTGCTCCTACAGAAAGCCCCATAAACAAATTGATGATAAGATTGGTAACCGACCCGGTTGCCCCGACAGCCGCTACTGAATCGCTGCCGCAAAACCGACCGACAACTATAAGATCCGCAGCATTGAAAAACAGCTGTAAAAGCCCCGTGAAAATTATCGGTACGGTATATATAATTATGCTTTTCAATATCGGACCTTCACGCATGGCTTTAGAATCAAATTTCATAGCAATCACCCTTCACCGTTTATCTGTGAACCGCCACCGCTTTTCCGCCGCTGTGCCGCGATTCCTCGGCAGCTATACCCATTAAATGGCTTTCGACCGATTCTTTAAGTGAAGTGCGGTTTTCCTCATTTTCGGCAAGCAGGCTGTATAAGTGTTCAACAAGCCGCGCATCCCCTCCGCCGTGACCGTAGCCGCTTTCAGCCAAGGTTTTTAGAGGTATAATTTCGGGTTTCTCGCCGAAACGCCTTATTTCCAGTGTGTCGCTGCGTTCATCAAGCAGCAGCTCGCCATATGTGCCGAAAAGATTTATTCTTCTGCCCGGGGTTTGCGCAAAAACCATTTTCAGCACTGCCGTAACACCGTTTTTAAACTGCATTTGCACAAGCTGGTGGTCAACAACCGTCGGGTTTTCTTCAACCCCGCAAAGAAAAGCGCATTTACCGAAGCACTTGGTTTTAAGCCCCTCATACAAATCCTTTTCGGTTGTGGGGTTTTTAAGCGAAACCTTGTTGTAGGGCCAAACAAATTCGGGGCAATTATCACGTTTCCAGCCGTCTATATATATTCTTTTGGCACTGTATGCGCAGGTTTCGGCATGTGGACACAAAAAGCAGTACTCGGCAGCTCCCGCAGGGGCGTTTTCTTTTCTGAAAAAGCTAAGTGCGCCTATCGACGACAGCGTATCGCACTCGGCACCGGCATAATGCTGAACAAGGTCAAGGTCATGACTGCACTTTGCAAGAATCGTGGGATATGCAACATCATTACGTTCAGACTGTATTCTCACATACGCCTGTGCCTGGTGCCAATATGCAACCCTTTCCATTGCGTCTATTGCCAAAAGCGTGCCTATCGCTCCGCTTTTAAGCAGCTCCGATAGCCTTTCATAGCCCGCTCCGTAGCGCAGTTCGTGGCATACCGCCACCGTTCTGTCGGTTTCCTTTTGCGTTTGCAGCAAAAGCTCAATTTCTTCCCTTGAGTCGCTTATAGGCTTTTCAAGCAATATATCATAACCCATTTTCATAGCCTTGACGCACTGACGGACGTGCTCTTTATCAAATGTTGCTATTACAAGCACATCGGCGCGCTTTTCCTTAAAAAAGCTATCCTCATTGTTAAAAAGGCATTCGTCCTCTATACCGAGCAGCTTTTTGAATTTTAAAAGCTGTTCCGAGTTTATATCGCCCCCTGCCGTAACCTTAAATCCGCCGTGCTTTTGCATAAGCGTGCCGAACATGCTGCCTCTTGACCCTGTTCCGAGAATTGCTGCCGTTATTTGCCTTTTCACTTTAAAATCCCCCGGTAATTTTTTTGATTTCTGAATCGATATATATTATTTTATTACCGGAATCGCATTTAGGCAATGTATATACTAAACCTAAAATTGGACTTTTTCGCACTAAAATGCCCTGCACGTCTTGACAGGTGCAGGGCCGTTTAATATAATCAAAATGGTGAGATAAATGAAAACTGATTTTCCTTCGCTCGGCAATTTGTTTTTTGATATATCCAACATTTTTGCGATTTCACAAAAGCAAAGCGGAAGAACAAGGTTTGAAACACAGCAGCCGCGCCCAACCGATGCATTATTGCTGTTTGTAAATACCACCGGGGTATGCTATCAACCGGGATTTCCGCCGTTTTATATACCCCACGGTGCGTTGGTTTACATGCCGCAGGGCAGCCATTACATCTGGGAAAACTCTCCGCCTCCCGGAAGTGCTTTTCAGGAAAACCTGCTTTTTGAGTTTACCCTCAGCCCTGCAAATACCCTGCGCGGCGAAAAAAGAGAGGTTTCACATACGCCGTTTTCCCCGGAGCATATTTCCTTGGGCGATAAAGTTTACATAGTAACCACCGGGCATGTAAAGCATTATGAAAAGCTTTTTCGCAATCTTATTGCCGCATTTAATGCACCCGACCTTTCACCGCTTGCGCTTTACGGCGCGGCATATGAAATATTCGGCACAATATCGGGCTATACCCGCTTGGAGATTGAAAACCCTATAAACACAAATATTATCAAGCCCAGCCTAAAATACCTGACCGACGATTCACCTACGGAAAAAAGCATTAAGGAAATTGCCGGGCTGTGCAATATAAGCATAGGCTACTTTGAAAAGCTTTTTCGGCAATACGCAGGCGTTTCGCCTGTAGAGTACCGCAATCTTCATAAAATAAATAATATAAAAATGTACTTGCAAAACACAGAGCTTACTCTTGATGAAATATGCGAAAAAATAGGCTATTGCGACAGCGGCTACCTTTGCCGCATATTCAAGAAAAAAACCGGTATGTCGCCTAAAGAATACCGACGCTTATATATTTCTCAAATACAGAAGCAATGATATAAATTATAATATTAAATCATAAAACCGCCTTGCTTTGCCAATTATCAAAACTGTCTCATTTTGCGAAAACTCCGTTTTCACCTTAAGTGTAAATTCCTTTTCCGACTCGGTTTCAATTACGCATTTGCCGTTTTCGGGGTCATATTCTCTGCATATGACCGAAATTTTTTCGCCGCCGAAATCGAGGTTTTTAATTCCGCCGTATTCATCGGCTGAAATATCAAGCGTTACGGTATTTTCGGGGACATTAAGATTGATGCCCAAAACTATTTCAATAAGCGCAGGTATCGGCAAAAGTCCGCCCCAACCCACAAACTCCGGCTTGCAAAGTTCGCCGTTTTCAGTAGTGGCAGGCTTATATTCCTCGGGAGAATACGCCTCCCATATTCCGCCGAATTCGGGATTTTTGAAAACCTCATACATTCCGTTTAAAATCTTCAAGGCGGTGTTTCTTGCCTCTTTTTTATACCCGTTTTGATACATTGCGAGCAGCAAAACATAATCTGTCGGGTGCCAGCTGCTGCCGAGCCAGTAGCCGCCGGCGGGGTCATAGTTCAAATCGTCCCTTGAAAGTGACGCAAAGGGTATTAAAGTATTAAATTCATCTTCGTTCAGGAAATGCTTTAATACCTTGTCAAAGCGTTCACCCTGCGCCGCGCCGCAAAGCAAGGTCCATGCCGCGGCGACGGTTTTTGTGTTTATAAGCTTTACGCGCTTATCCGGGCTTGAGCGGGCAAAAAAGTCATAATAAAAGCCTGTTTTTTCGTCCCAATGGTACTTGTTTATAAGCCCGCAAATACGCTTATGCTCCGCAAAATAAAAGTCAGCCTTTTGGCTGCTGCCAAGCACCGTATATATATTTCCGAGCATTTCGGCGGTAAGCGCCTGCTGGCAGGCAAGGTCAACAAAGCACACTCCGCTGCCGTCAAGATGCCGCGACGGATATTCGCCCCTCGGTGAATTATCCATACCCGATGAGCCGGGGTCGTCAAACCAGTAAAGTCCGCAGGATCTCCTATGATTTTTTTCAATATAATTATACAGCCCTTCAATTTTGGGGGCAACGCACGCAAAGCGTGATGAATCACCGGTTATAATATAATGCTGCCATTCCGCCCACGCGTATAGCGGCGGATTTATTCTGCCGGTGTCATACGCCTCTTTTTCCTCGGCTATATTGTACGCCATGCTTATATATCCGTCATCACCTTGCAGGCGGTACATATTATCCAGATTGTTAAACGCGGTAAGCGAGGCATTGGAGTAGTTGGTTATAAAGGTCATAAAGCAGGAATCCCACTGCCATACAATGCCTATTCCCGGGTAGCAGGTAAGCTGCGGCTTCCAGCCGGGCTTATCAATATAATCAATATTCTTAAATGCGGTTTTAAAGGCGTAATCGTAAAGATCTTCTAATTCCCTGTGCTTAGTCAATACTATTTCGGGAAGTCGGCTTTTATTGTACTCATATTTTTCCATAATATCACTCACCTGCAATTTAACTCTCGACAAACAACAATTATCTGAGAGCGTTTTGAGTTTTTCAGTCAATTAGTTTTGAAATATATTCAGCATAAAGTTTTCCAATGTAATCCGAGCCTTTTTCGGTTGGGTGGACTCCATCCGCAGCATAGGAAAGCGGATCGTCACCTATGAAAGCCGACTGTAAAAGCCCGTCCGTCGGTAAATATACATCAGCGTACTCTCTTGCCAGCCTGCGTACCGTCTCAATTTTCGGTGCTAAATTTTCCCTGAAGAACAATTTGTCCTCTGCCGGAATCAAGAACGGTTCCATAATCATTATTTTTGCATTTGTCTTGTTCTTTATGGCTTCAAGAATGGTACGGTAGCGCTTTTCAAACACCTCTTCAGACAGCCACTCCCTTTTTTCAGCGTAATGCCATACGTCATTTACGCCTATAAGTATTGAGATTATATCGGGCTGTATGTCGATAAAATCAGACTGTAAACGCTCTACTAAATCCTTAGTCTGATTTCCGCTTATTCCCAGATTTATAAATTCAAATTCAATATTCTTAAATTTTTCACTTATATACCGAGCGGCAAATTTAGGATATCCGTTTCCTAAATTGTGATAATCGTCCCGAACTCTGCCCGCATCGGTTATGCTGTCACCCTGAAATAATAGTTTAATTTTTTTCATTTTGGTTTTCCCCCTTTAATATGATTCTTCAAAGCTTAGTAAATAACAGCTGTATAAAGATACATTCAGCTTTAATTCTTCCGTTCCGCTTAAAATTTCCTGCTTTATCACAGCACAGTCGTTATTTTCGTCAAGCAACCGGCATTTATAATTGATATTACCCGAAAAAGCAAGGCTTTTTAAATCTATAATTACATCCTTGCTTTGTTCCTCGGCGTCATTTTCAAAATATGTAAGCAATATTTTCGCGGAATTATCGCTTTTTGCCGCTGCTGCATAAATATTATTATCATTTTTAATTACCTCTACCGATTCGTCCAGCTTATATAACTCGCTGAACATTTTAAACGGATAATATCCCTTTAAGGCAACCCAAGGTCTGTCGGTTTCAAAAAGCGAACACATGGTACAGGGGCGTGCATCATAAAACATAAGCATATCAAGCGGAGAATACTGGCACTCGCACATTGTCGCCGTAATAAATGAGGCACCCTTCAGTCCCTTCCAAGTATTCAGCGATTCTTCCCAGTCTTTACCGCTCCAGCCCTTAACATAATTCCATTCGTTAAGTATTGTTTCGGTGCCGTCAAGACCCGCCTCCTTTAAGCTTGCCTCTGCCTCATACACCGCCTCGCAAATTCCGTTCGGCGTATTGTCATAGCGGTGAAATGAATAAAAATCAAGCGGAACATTATTTTCCTTAATGTTTTCCAAAAACTTTCTTTTAAAGTCATTTCGCCACGGCGACATAAACGCCGGACCGCCTATTTTCAAATTCGGAAAGCGTTTTTTTAAATGCTTTGCCGCAACCGAATAAAACTCAATAAACTGCTCCTCAGTACCCTGCCAGCAGGGGTTTGAGCCGTCGGCGTTTCTGCAATCGGGTTCATTCCAGATTTCCCAATATTCAATATTATAATTGAAGCCGTCCGCCCAGCCTTCGTTATAATGGGCAATAATATGCTCGCAAATTCTTGCCCACTTTTCAAAATCCTTCGGCGGATATGTGCCGTATTTATATCCGTGCTCAATACTTGCCCCAAGCCGATAAAAAACCTTCGTTCCGGTGCTTATAGTGTCACTCACATACTTATCTGTAGGGTCAAAGATATAAGCAGCGGGGTCGTTTTCGTCTGCGTCGAAATTCTTGAAAATTCTGTGCACATCAACGGTATGCTCGCCGCCAAAGCTTGAATAAAAGGACGCATCGTGATTTCTGGCATACGGTATGCCCGCCGCCTTGTAAAGTTCAAAGTTTGTTTCCCCTCTTACATTCGGCGCAATAGGTCCGTTATTTACTGCGTGCATCGGCTTTACCTTGCCCGTACTTTTTGCAGAATCAACTGTTATTTTCGTCATTCGGAACACCTCACTGTAACCTTCAAATATTAAGCCTTTTATGAAATTCTCAAATTGTTAATATCAAGATGATTGGCATATTTAATGCTCAGCGGTTCGGCATTTTTACAATTTATTGTTACATTATTCAAGTTTATGTTATCAACATATTCTTCTGTGAAACCATGGATAACAGCCCCAATTTGTGAAAACGCCATAATATCGCAAAAGCTTATATTACGAATATGACATTCTTTAGGCAGCGGCGTCTCACCGTATGCAAGTATTATTTCAAACGGGCTTTTAGCACGAATTTCGAGACCGCGACAGATAATATTTTCCGACGAAGTGGCAGATTTTGAATCGGGGTGCCATCTTCCCATAATCCCCACGCCGCAACAGTTCGGTGCTTCTATAATGCAATTTGAGATTATGCTGTCACAGATTTCGCCGTCACCGACGCCGATACGTATTCCGTAATCACGGTGAGCGCGCAAAACACAGTTTGTAACAACAATTTTTTCACAGGCTTTTTTGTTTTTAAGCGGCTCAATATTTCCTCTGAGTGTAAGCGCGTCATCGCCTACATCTATAATACAATCACTAACGGTAACATTTGAGCAGCAATCAATATCAATTCCGTCATTTGTCCACCTCGGACGGTCACCGCTGATTTTCAATCCTCTTAAATCTGCATTGGAACACCCATGCAGAAAAACATGCCAATACGGACCGTTTACAATATTTACATTGCTTATACTGACATTTTCACATTCACAAAAGAATAACATCTGTCCCGGTCGCTCGGGATTGGGCTTATAGTCTCTGTCCTCTGCCACAGGATAACCGGGAATTGTATTTTTTTCATTCATCCAATAATTTCCCTGTCCGTCTATTGTTCCGTGACCTTCGATTATGATATTTTCCTGTTCGACAGCAACGATAAGATGAGCTCCGGTTACCAACTCTTCTGAAAATACTCTGTTCTGTACGCAAAAATCATCAGAGTTATAATCCTCTCTTCTGTGGCTGCCTTTCAGCACGCTTCCGGTTGCCAAGTGTAGCCCGCCGTTGCTTTTGAGGTACAGCGTTCCTACAATGTACTCTCCCTCGGGAACATATACCATTCCGCCTGCGTCTATCGCTTTTTGGAAAGCCTCTGTATCAAGCGTGATGCCGTCGCCCTTTGCTCCGTAATCTTTAACATTTCTCATAATAATATCCTCCTGAAAAATTACTTTTTTTAAGACACATCCGATTTTCTGATATTCAGCGTTTCTCCGGATTTTACCGAATAAAGCTCTCCGTCAACCGTAAACCAAATAGTTATAAGAAACCGAATAACAGCTTTCAAGCGTTCATAGTCTTTCTATCGTTTTTAGCAAAGCCCTCTGCCCCTCTCAAGCGCCCGACGGTTATCCCGGTCGTATAAAATCACCGTTTCCGTCCTTTTCGGTATTAAACGCATTGCGGACTCCAATTTCCTGTTGTTTTCGGTGGTACAGTAAATATAATACTTCCCGTCATGGGTCATTAAAAACGGGTCTCCGTCCTCAAAAAGTCTTGTCAGCATATTTAATTTATATCCCTTAATTTTTTCTTAACGCCGCCACCCTGCAAGCGCGCATAAAGGCAAGTGTCAGGTATTTTTCAACAGGCATATCTCTGTAAAAATCGTTTTCATACCTTTCGGGTCTCGAGTAACGATTAAGCTCAAATGTGAGTTCCCCGTTGTAGCCGCATTTATCAAGTCTGTCGGCTATGCCCTGCCAATCGGCTATGCCGTCAAACGGCAGCAAGTGTGAATCGTCATACCATGTTATATTACCGTCAAAATCGCGTATTCCAAGGTTATCGTTTATATGCGTTGCTATAAGCTTATCCCCGTAGAGGGAGAGCATATCCTTTGAATGGTTATAGCACATTTCGTGCCCCGTATCCCAGCAAAAGCCGACTGCGTGGCTTCCCTTAAACCGCTCCATAACCGCCGCTAAATACTCCTCACCCTCGGTATTCTCAAAGGCAACTTTAACGCCGAGACGCTCTGCTTCATGTACCACTTTACCAAAGTTCTCAATTCCCTTTTCATTCGGAGAATGGTCATACCCTTTAAAAGCATGCACCACCATTATGGGTACGCAATTTTCGGCGCAGGCGTGCAGGCAGTCAATAAGCTCCGCTGCGGCTTCCTCTCCGTCTTCCCACATTTCATTCATTCTTACAAACGGCGCGTGTACCGACTGATAAATCATACCCAATTCATCGGCAAGCTTTCTGTATTCGGCTATGTCCTCACAGTTTGTATACCCTGTGAAAAATCCGTCAAACCCGATTTTTTTAAAAAGCCTTATCTGCTCGGGTACGCTTAATTCAAATTGATCGTTAGTTGCAATACATAATCTAGTTTTCCACATAATAATTCACCCGTATATATACTTATATTCTTTTTGTGTGCTTTCCGTAGATTTTTCACTGCATTCAATCCACAATTTCAAGAGTGCCGCCGTTTTCTCTTATTTTTCTTAGAACCGGGCGCTCTTCAGATGGTATGTTCGGGTAATGATAGACAAAATATTTTTGACCCTCAAAGCTTTTAAATATCATTCCGTGCCCGCCGTTTTCATCAAACAGCAATTTGTCGAAATGCTTCCAATTTCCTGTTATTTCGCCGTTATCCGAATAGGATACAGCCTCAACATAAGCCTTGTTTGTTCCGCTTGACCAAATCATTAAAAGCTCCCCATTCCCGGTGCGGTACATAAAAGGTCCGTCGGTGACCCAGTTATCCTTTATTTTTTCAGCCCATAAAGGTTCAGACGCTCTAAAGAGTAAAAACGGCTTGCCCACTGCGGTTTTAAGGTCGTCCGACAGGGCTATCGCGCACATTTCACCGTCTTTCACCTGCGTCCATTCATGGCAGAAAACCATATACGGTTTCCCCGATTTATCTATGTAAAGCGTACCGTCAAGACATTCCCACTCATCGGGGGTTATGGGCTTATCGGTCAGCGGAACAAATTTACCGTCGGGAGTGTCTGATACCAATATCTGCGTTCCTCTGCAAGCGGTTTCGCTTTTAAAGGATGCGAGCATATAATATTTTCCGCGGTATTTGTGCACCTCGGGCGCCCAAAAATTTTCAGTTGCCCAAAAATCTGGCGAGGCTGTAAAAATTTCCTTGGGCTCACTCCAGTTTTCCAAATTGTCGCTTACATAAACATCAAAGCCATACGCTTCACCAAACTTTACAGAGCCCCGCGTTCCGTAAAGATAATATCTGCCGTTATCAGCTAAAATGAACGGATCTCTTAAATTTATTTCATTTAAAAACATATTTTTACCTCTGAAGAAATTATTTAATGCTTATCTGCGTTTTATTTTTGCAAATGCTGCTGTTCGCTGCCCGCAAGCGACGAGCCGGCAAGTATTAAGAACCCGGCATTATCTTATCTATAACCTTAAAAAATTCCTCGGGCTTTTCCCCCTGATACAGAATTTGGGTTATTTGCCCCACCTTTTCTTTAAGCAACATTTTGCCTGCAAGTGTTTTTATATCATTCCCTGACATTGTTTTTGCCCACTCCTATTTTGAAAAAAGCTCTTTAATAAATTCTTCCGCATTTACGCCGTTTTCGCACAGCACCGATTTATCGTTTGCTAAATATCCGCCACCGCGGTAGCCTACCACCGAAACGTGACCGTTTTCGTTGTAGCTGTTTATTGTATTTATAAGGTAATTCATAAATTCACGGCGATACCACTGCGGCTGCTGAATAAACCAGGTTATTTCATCCTTTCCCCATACATAGGAGTTGGGGTCGGTAGTATCGGTGCCGCTCAAGCCGTAATTATCAAACTCTACAAGGTAGGGGTATTTCTCGGCATACCAGCCAGAGGGCGATTTGCCCGAAATTCCCGCCTGATAAATAGAGTCATTCCAGTACCCTTTTTCTATTATGCAGCGCTGTGGGTTAGTTTCACTAACCTCGTGCTTTGTTTCACCCTTTGCCGCATGAACACGCACGGGAGCCACAATCATATCGGCAAGCATAGTTCCGTCAGGTCCGGTAAAGTTATTATTGTGCGCGTTTATAAGCACATAGCCGCGCCTTGCGTGGGTTTTGGCGTAATCGCGTATCATACCTATAAGCTTTGCGTAGGTTGCATTGTTTGTATCGTTTTTACCGGTAAGCTTAACCTGACCGAGATGTAACGCCTCAAAGCCAACATCAATAAAGCTGCACGCCCTGTAATAAACAAACATTTGCATTTCGGTTGTGGTAATATCGGGTATGTGGTGATTCTTTTCCCAATGGTCAACACCGTAGCCGTCCTTAAACTTGGTAAGGTTTACATTGAAATTGCGTTTTTCGGGTGTAAGCCCAAACGCCTTGAACACCCATTCAGGTATGGGAATATTATTCATACCGGGTGACGAAACCTCGAAAATGCAGGCTTCAAAAATAATATCCGGGTCAACCGTATGTGCCGCCGCAAGCTTTGCCTTTAAAAACGGATAGTTTTTCTCATACTCATAAGAGGGATACCACTCACCCGTGGCACGCTGAACATATTTTGCGCCCACATTTAAAAGAAAGCGCATTGCCTCATCGTTAAAGCTGCCGTCATTGCTGCTTAAAGCGTATGTAACCGCCCTTGAAAGATAATTATTAAGCACCTCAAGGCTCACAGAATTTGAAAAGCCGAAATTTTTGCTGTCGGTCAATCCCTTTTTCGCTATGCAGCGCAGTGTTTTGCCGTTTTCACCCGCATTGCTTACATACTTTTCAACGCCGTATGCATCGGTGTAGCGCATTTTAACGGTATAGTTCTTGCCGTGGGTAAGCCCTGATGTGCATTTTACCGAAGTTTCGGTAATGCCTTCCCTGTAAAACAGCCGCCTGCCGTATTCGTCATATATGCCTACGCTTACAGGCTTGCCGCTCTGCGGAGCAGACCAATTGAGCGTGGGATTTTCAGAGAACAAAAATTCATCGACATATTGCAGTAAAACCGGCCTGCTTTCTTTCGCGCCGCCCGTTACCGTCACGCCGGTATCAAGGCTTACCGCTTTACTGTTCCCGGCACTTATTCTTGACGCGTCGCCGAGTATTATTTCAATATTACGGAAAGTAACATTTGTATTGACTTCAAGCAATTTAGTTCCCGAAGCGTCAATGCGGCCGCCGCTTATTGCAATTCTTTTTGAGCTGTACGGCCAAATAGCGCCGAGCCCGCAGGTCAGCTTATCTGTAATATAAACCGTTCCGCCGTCAGGGACAAGATTTATTGCCTTCTTCAGCGTTTTTACAGGTGCGCACACCGAGCCGTCGGCACTGTCCGACCCATTATCCGACAGGTAGATTTCTCCCGCGGTTTTCTCGGAAATTATTTTTTTCATCGCTACCATATCCAATATATCTATACAGTTATCCGCATGACAATCGGCGGCATTTTTGTCAAAGTTATCCGCTTTAACCCCAAGCAAATCCTTGCGCACCGCAATCAAATCAACCGAGTTGACATTTTTATCGTAATTAACATCACCCAATATAAAGCTGTCGCTTGATACTACGCGCACATACCCGTTTTTCACCGAGCCTAACAGACGGTTAAAAGCCGAATCGCAAATTTGAGTTTTGTTGCCCACAGTCACGGCATAAACTCCCTCAGCGGCATTTTCAGCTGTTTTAAGCGTCAGCGACCAAGAAAATCCGCCGTCCGCCGACATATCAATATCGCTTAAAATTTTAAGGTGATTATTATTATCGGTAAAATAATCGTTATCCTCTTCCGATAACCGCTTTTCGCCGAAATAAACCTCTTTAACGGTGAAAATTTTCGGCAGCGCAATATCTATAAGCGCGCTTGAAACAGCTATGCCGTCCTCTTTCGGATTAACATTTATTCCATAGTAAAACTCACCGCCCGGCTTTGCAAGTGCCTCGTTTTCAAGGTTTAAAGAAAGTCCGCCATTTGCCGCCGCACATACGCTTACGCATAAATTGCCGAATAAGGTTGCCGCCGCCAGTAAAACCGCTGCTATACATTTTGCTCTCACCATAAAAATCAAGTCCTTTAAATTTTCGCGAACATTTCCTTTATCATATCCTCGTCTCCGGCACCCTCAGGGCAGGCGGCAGATTTATTGTTTGCAAAGTAGCTGGCCCCGCGAAATCCGACTATAGAAACATGACCGTTTTCATTGTAGTCATCAATTTTTTTAACAAGGAATTTCATAAATTCCCGTCTGTACCATGCAGGCTGCGCTGCGTACCAGGCTATTTCGTCCCTGCCCCAAACGTAGCTGTCCTTATCGGTGGTGTCACCCATAATGCCGCCGTAATTATCAAACTCAACAAGGTACGGATATTTTTCTGCGTACCAGCCCGAGGGCGAAGTGCCCGAAATTCCCGAGCAGTAAATAGAATCACCCCAATACCCCGGCTCAATATCGCAGCGCTGCGGGTTCGTTTCGCTGACGGCGTGGTTTACCTCATCCTTTGCGGCATGAACACGCACGGGCGCCACTATCATATCCACCAGCATTTTGCCGTCCGGTGAAGTAAAACGGTTGTTATGCGCGTTTATAAGCACATACCCGCGGCGGGCATGAGTTTTTGCGTATTCCCTTATCATTTGTATAAGCCTTGTATATACAATATTTTCGGGGTCGCTCCTGCCGGTAAGCAGCACCTGACCCAGGTGCAGCGCTTCAAAGCCTACATCAATAAAGCTACACGCTCTGTAGTAAACAAACATTTGCATTTCGGTTGTGGTAATATCGGGTATGTGGTGATCCTTTTCCCAATAATCAACGCCGTAGCCGTCCTTAAACAGGGTCAGAGCAACATTGAAATTGCGCTTTTCGGGCTTTAACCCAAACGCCCCAAAAACCCATTCGGGAATCGGAATATTATTCATATCAATACAGGACACCTCAAAAATGCATGCCTCAAAAATAATATCCGGGTCTGTTTTGTGCGCCGCCGCAAGCTTTTCCTTGCACGCAGTGTAATACTGCTCAAATTCGTAGGAGGGATACCACTCCCCCGCCGCGCGCTGTATGTATTTTGCGCCTACCTTTGTCAGAAATCTTACAGCCTCATCGCAAAACGCGCTGTTAAAAACATTGGGGCGGTTATTTAAAAAGCCTACATATGTTACCGCCTTTTCAAGATAATTATTGAGTACCTCAAAGGAAATTGAACCGTTAAATTTATAATCCTTCATAGTTTCACCCGCTTTATTATTCTTCCTCGGAAAAAATCTGCTTTATGGTTTCCTCGTCTCCCGAGCCCTCGGGGCAGGCAGCCGATTTATTATTTGCAAAATACTTTCCAACACCGTGGCGGCAAAGGAAAGAAATATGTCCGTTTTCGTTGTAGCCGTCAATTGTTTCCTTAATATAGCGCATAAACTCCCTGCGATACCATGCCGGCTGAACAACAAACCACATTGCCTCATCCTTGCCCCATACATAGCAATCCTTATCCGAGGTGTCGCCCACCACATCGCCGTAATTATCAAGATGCGCAAGATAAGGGTAATTCTCGGTAAACCACCCCGAGGGTGAAGTACCCGGTATTTTTTGGTTATAAATTGAAGATTTACCCCAATACCCCGGCTCTATAATGCAGCGCTGGGGGTTGTTTTCGCTTACAGCGTGATTCACCTCATCCTTCGGTGCGTGTACGCGGGTCGGCACAACTATCATATCGGCAAGCATAATGCCGTTTTCATCCTTAAATTCATTGTTGTGCGCGTTTATAAGCACATAGCCGCGGCGGGCATGAGCTTTGGCATACTCTCTTATCATTCGTATAAGCTTTGTATACACGGTGTTTTTCGGGTCATTTTTGCCGGTCAGCAGCACCTGCCCCAAATGCAGCGACTCAAAGCCTGCGTCTATATATTTACACGCTCTGTAATAAACAAACATCTGCATTTCGGTTGTGGTAATATCGGGTATGTGATGCCCCTTCTCCCAATAGTCAACGCCGTAGCCGTCACTGAAAACCGTGCGTTCATGGTCAAAGCAGCGGTTTTCCGGCTTTAATCCGAATGCCTCAAAAACCGACGGCGGTATTTGAATAGTACCCATGCCGGGGTTTGAAACCTCGAAAATGCAGGCTTCAAAAATAATATCCGGATCTGTTGCGTGCGCCGTAGAAAGGGTGGTTTTTATATCGTCAAACGAGTTTTCAAAGGAACTGTCCGGATACCACTGCCCCGCCGCTCTTAAAATGTATTTTGCACCAACACTTAAAATAAACCTTACGGTCTCCTTCGTTTCATCCTTGCTGTATGCTCCCACGCCCATATTTACCGACCGCGAAAGATAATTGTTCAATACTTCAAGAGAAATTGAGCCGTTAAATTTATAATCTTTCATAATTTTTCCGCCTTTCATGCGTTTTCATCCAGTATAGCGTTCATTTTTTTAGGTGCGTTTGCGGGGGCTGCCGGCAGGCGGTAAAGCAAGGTGTATTTTGAAGAATACTCACCGCATTCAAGAATAATGCTAAGCGTATCCGCCCCGTTTACAAACGGCAGCTTGTACCTTACCGTAGGACCCTCGGCATTTGTGCATATCGGAACATCCTTATACTCCCAATTAAGCACATTTACCTTTTCGCCCTCGCCCACCTGAATAAATACCTTAACCGTGCCGTCGGGCAGCTTTTCAAGCGAATCGTTAAGCAGGAACAAATCGAAATCCAGCGTTTCGCCCGCTATATTTACAAGCTTTCTGTACCTTGCGCTCGCAATCACGCTGCGACAAGCGTTTGACACCGCATAATACACAGGCTTTATGCTGTTCGGGTAAGAAACTAGGCTGTTATTTCCCGTATTTGGCCACGGCTCGTTGAAGCACCAGTTTGAAACAATGGAGCAATAGGGCTTTTGCCGTCTTGCCTCCTCAAAAATAAACTGCTGTCCCACACACTGTAAAAACTGCCCGCACTCAATAAGACGGTCAAGACCTTCAACCTTGCCGAAATAGCGCTCAATCTGCAAGCTTAACCAGTGCGCGCCGTGCCCCGTTACTATTTCGTTTTCTGCGCTCATCGGCTCAAGCTTTTCTTTGTCGGCTATCATTTTAAGGGTTTCGGGGGTGGAAAAGCCTCCGCCGCCGAACTCGGTGTAGGCGGTGTTTCGGCTTTCCGCCAAAACCTCTATAACCTCGCGCCCGTCGTTAAGGTTAAAGGCATAAGGTCCGTGCGCCATACCCATAACGGGGGAAGTCGGCAAAAACGGAATTTCGGGTGTTTTAAGATATGTGAGCGTGTGCATAAGGCGTATGGGCTTATCCTGCTCGGTCATACACGACCAGTTATTGAAAAGCTCGTTTCCGCCGCACCAGAACATAAGACATACGTGCTGCTTTATGCGGTCGATTATCGCTGTCGCCTCGCTTTCCAGCACCGAAACATAGTGCTCTGTGCCCTCATAGCAATTGCAGGCAAGCGGGAATTCCTGCCATATCATAATTCCCATTTCATCGCAAAGCTCAAAAAAGCTTTCTTTATTTATAACCGCGCCGCCCCAGCACCTTAAAAAATTGAGATTGGCTTTTTTTACAAGCTCCAATTGCTCGCGGTAGCGCTCATGGGTAAGCGTGCCGTAAAATATTTCGGGGCATACCCAGTTTGAACCCTTTGCGAAAATCACGGTGTTATTAAGCCTTACGGTTATAGGCGGCGTGTTGCGACTCATGGGGTAGTTGAGCCTTTCCTCCCACGAGCCCTCAGCCTTTACAAGCTCTATTTTCTTAAAGCCTGTTTTACGGCTTACCGTATCGCAGCCGTCGGCAGCGGCGGTAACGGTATAAAGCGGCTGCTCGCCGTATCCATTACACCACCAAAGGCGTACAGACGGAATATCCGTTTTAATTTCTTCGCCGTCGCCCTCAAATATAACCTTGCCATCGGGGTCGGCGATTTCCCAGTGCGTATCCGGTAAATTATTTGCCGAAAGTTTCAGGTGCGCCGTTTTAAGGTCATCCGACAGCGTGTAGGAAATTACAGGCTCCAATACCGCCTCGCGCTCGGTTTCCTCTATGTAAATCTCTTCCCAAATACCGAGCGGTACAAGGCGCGGGTGGAAATCCCAACCGTAGCTTACCGCCGGCTTGCAGCACTGGTTAGCCTCGTCGCGCGTATTCTTATGCACACCGGGCAGGGTACTTTTCGGCACGGGGAATACCGTGATTTCAAGCTTGATTTTTGTACCGATAAATTTTGAAAGCGATAAGCCCTGCCGCTTATACATACCCTCATAATCGCAAACCTTCTCTCCGTTTGCGTAAATTTCGTAGCGGTAGTCTATTCCGCCCACATAAAGGTATAAAAAGCTGCTTTTATCTGTATCTGACGCGTCAAATTCAGCAGTGTAGATCCAGAATTTATCCTCCATCCATTTGTACTCTTTAAAATTCAGCTCCCTGTTGTAATCGGGCAGATTATACTGCCGTGCGTAATCAAGCTGCACAGCGCCCGGCACTGCCGCAGCAAAATATTCCTCGGGTCTTTTATCTGCCGAGTCACAATAGCCTACCTGCCAGTTAAGTAAATGTCGCATATTCTTTCCCCTTAATTTTTTTCAAACTTATTTTTAATTCTGCCTATTTTCATAAGCGTTTTAAGCACGCGTTCGGCGCAAACATACACCTGCTCGCGGGTAAGCTCGCCGCTTTCCAGCGCCTGCGTTACTCCCTCAATATCCCCTGTGGACATTTTAAGGTCGTGCCCTGCTTTCAGCTCCTCGGAGTGCTTTGAGTCGTTCCACCAATCAGTCATAAAAATGCCGTTCCAGCCCCATTCGATATGCGGAATTTCGGTTATAAGGGTGTAATCCTCGCAAACCTTTTTATCATTCACATGGTTGTATGAGCTCATCATTCCCCACGGGTCACTTTCCTTAACGGCAATTTCAAACGCCTTTAAATATATTTCACGCAGCGCCCTTGCCGATACGCGGCTGTTGGATTTCAACCGCTCAAACTCGGTGCTGTTTGCCGTGTAGTGCTTTAATACCGCCGCTATTCCCTTTGATTGCAGCGCCTTTATGTAATAAGCCGCCGTAATTCCCGCAAGGTACGGGTCTTCCGAATGGTATGAGCAGTTTCTGCCGCCTGCTGGGTTGCGTATAATATTTATTGAGGGTCCCAAAAGGTAATCCACGCTGTATTCTAAGCATTCCTCTGCCATACAAAGCCCGTAATCGGCAAAAAGCTCCTTGTTAAATGTGGCTGAAAGCACCATTCCCACAGGGAAGGCAATCGGTATTTGATCGAATTGTCTTAACCCGCAGGGGCCGTCAGCCGTTTGCGCCGCAGGAACACCTCGCTCGTGCAGCGGCGAATTACACCCTACGTCCCCGCCGGGGGTCAAATTGTTTGTAGTTCCCGAAACAATAGTAGCAAGCTCCCTGTTTGTAAGCTGCTCCAAAAACGGTTTCATTAGCTCGGGTTCGCGGTATACTTCGCTTAGCTGTATACCCTTTTTGGGGTAATTTGCGGGGTCGTCTATCAGCTTGCGGCGCGGTATTGCCTGAAATTGCGAATTGCGTTCTCTTATATCGTCAAGCGAAATATCCGCCGCGGTTATTTCGCACTCTGCCTTTTCAAGATAAATTAAGCTTATATCAGGGAACGGAACATTTTCTGCCGCTATTTTCAAATAGACCTTGCCCTGCGGCAGCGAAATTGCAAAGCGGTCGCTTGTAATAAACCTTTTCGGCTCGCCATCGCTGTATGTTCTTTTAAGTATATTTCCGCCCAGCGGCTGCACTATGTTTGAGGCAAGCACCGTCATTACGGTGTTCATGGGCCTGTCCTCGCCCGAATAGGCGTATTTAAAGCTTATGGCGTAGTTGCCTGCTTCTTCAACCTCTAATTTATAGGTCACAAATTTACCCGCAAATTCAAAATCGGTAACATACGAGCCGCCGTGCCCCAAACCGTCGTCCTCATAATTGGCGGTGGTGATTTTAAAATCACATTCATACATATTTGCCGCCTCAACCGTATTTATGCCGTCCTTGTGTATAACGGTTTTAACATCGGTTTTTTCAAATATAAGGCTTTCTGCCGCAAAATCGGTTTGCGGCTTCAGCGTTAATGTGCAGCGCTCTAAGGGTAAATTCAGCACAACCGAGCCGTTTTGGGGCTTTAAGTCGTTTATTTTAACGTTATTTACATATATATCGCAAAGCTTATTCGGCGCACCTGCGCTGTCCCCAAAGGTCAGTCGGTACTCTCCGCCCGTACCCGGCAGCAGCGAGTATGTATAGCTTTTCCCCGCGCGAAAGCCCGCGAATTTTTCGGGCGCGTTATTAAAGCTTTCCGCTTTAATTTCCGTTTTGCCTATTGCGCTTATTCCGTGGCAGCCGTCGCCTGTGTTTGGCTGCGGCAGCTTTTCATATTTTCCGCTGCGGGTAAGTCTTTCCGACAGGGTGGTTATAATTTCATGGCAGCGCTCTGTTACCCTTGTGTCCTGCTCTGTATGCGTGCCTATAATCTCGGTATTGTGCGAATCGGTGCCGAGCATTATTTTATATTCGCCCTTTTCCATAACCCAAACGGATTTTTCACCCAAAACGCCGGTATCGTCAAATACTGCCATACTGTCGGTTTTAAAGGAAATGCTTATTTCCTGCGTTTCACCAGGCTTTAAAAGCCTTGTTTTTTCAAAGCCGCAAAGCTGCTTTTCTGCGCCCGAAAGATATGCGCCGTCAGCTTTATTCGGCACGGAATAATAAAGCTGCAAAACCTCTTTACCCGGCATTTCCCCCGTGTTTTTAACGCTTGCCGTAACCGTTATTATCCCGTTTTCCTCTTTAAAGGTCTTATCCGTTATTTCAAACGAGGTGTAAGAAAGCCCATATCCGAACGGGAAAACCACCTTTTCGTATTCCTTTTCAAAGCTTTCAAAATAGCGGTAGCCTACGAAAATATCCTCGGTGTAATCCTGCAAAAGTCCGCCGCCGTGCTGCCCGAAATTTGCAGATGAAGGGTAATCCTCAAAATGCCGCGCAAGGGTTACGGGCAGCTTGCCCGAGGGATTTATTTTCCCCAGCATAATATCGGCTATGGAAAGATTTCCGTTTACGCCCAGGTGGTTGGTGTAAATTATACCCTTTATATCAAAATCATCGAGAAACCCGAGGTCTATATTACAGCCGATATGCAGTATTAAAACGGTGTTTTCAAAAACCGAGCAGACATTTTTTATCATATTGCGCTCTGTTTCGCTTATTATGTAATCGCCTATTTCAATATCCATATCGCTGTTTTCATAGCTGGCGCGGGTTATAACCATAACGGCGGTATCCGCCCCGCGGTTTTTTGCTTCAAGCGCCTTTTCGGCGGTTATTGGGAGCTCTGGAAAAACGTGCGCGTTGCGCCACTCGCCGTAGGTGCGCTGCACAAACTGCCTGCGCCATACACAGTATTCGTTATATAGCGGTTCATCAATTTCCATTCCGCGCTTTAAAAACGCCTCGGTTATACCTACCGAGTTCTCAGTATCAACCTTTACACCCTCGTTTGCTGCCTGTGCGCCTAACTGCGTTGCGCCGAACACCGCAAGGCGGGCATTTTCAAGCGGCAGAATATTGCCCTCGTTCTTCAAAAGCACTATTCCCTCGCCTGCAACATCAAGGCAGAAATTCAGCCTTTCTTCTTTTTGCGAAAAATCCTTGTTTGCTTTCATTTTAAAATCTCCGTATATTAAAAATAAAATGCACTTATTTTCCGGTTAAAATTATACCTGTTATAGAGTTTTAAGTGCATTTCAATAGCTTTCATATTTAAGTTTTATTTTTATGGTGTGTGGGTTTGCAATTTCCTGCTCTCCCCACACCGTGGGGAAAGCAGGGTTTTATTTAATTTTAAAGTGTATCTATTGCGCCTATGAGATATTTTCTGAGTAATGTAAGGTCTTTGCCGTTAGCAACTCCGTTGCCGTCTAAATCGGGGGCGGCACCGGTTGAAGTGTCAACACCGGCAATTATTTTTTTAAGCTTAACATAGTCGAGCAGGTCTACTTCGTTATCACCGTTTACATCGCCGTTTTTATAGGTCGGTGCGTCAGCCGAATACGGGGTGAACGCTACACCGGAAAGCCGCATAGTATCCTCACCGACATTATCATTGTTGGCTTTTGCAGGCCATAAAACTCTTATAAATTTATAATTGTTTTGTGCCGCCGACACATATGCGCTGTATTTATTTCCTACGGCAATTGCATCTTCCTTAGTCACCGTTATACTTGTAATATCGCTCCATTCTCCGTCACCGTTGCTGCCCTGAATTCTTAAAACAAAATCCTTTACAGCCACATATCCAGCGAGATTCCAGGGGTTATAAAAGCTTGCATAAAATGCAGTGCCGGGTTTGACATTATATGATATCCAAGCATTTGGATTCCCTCTGTTGTATTGGCTTGTCCAATCGCAGTCGAACGAGCCATCTGACTCATGAATGATAATATCGTTTATTGCATACATACCGTAATTTGCCAAGGTATCGTTATCAAATGTCTGACCTGCCGTAGCGGTATAATCATATGTTACTTCATCATAAGCTTCTTCGTTCGGTGTAAAAGCAACCGCTTCAAGCTGTGATAAATCATTTCCCGGAACGCTGCTTGTTTTACCGGGCCAGCTGATTTTAATAAACTCATATTTATTTTGTTCGGCGGTAATTATACCCGCATAATACTTCTTACCGCTAACATAAGTTTCATTATTGAAAACGGTTGCAATATCGGTCCAGCCGCCGTTAGGCGAGTCACTTCCGCTTATTTTAACGACATAACCGTATTGATTGCGGAAATTGTTCGCGCCGTCTTCCCAGCCTATATAGAAGCAGGAATAAAATGCCGTACCGGGCTTAACTCTGTAAACAACGTTTGTATCGTTTTTGCCGCTGTCTTGGTAACTCCAATCAGCATCAAAACGTCCGTTATCGGAACGGCGCTTAAAGCCGCCGCCGTAGCTCCATATACCGAAATTATCCTTAGTATCATTGCTGAGGGTTATATCCGTATTTTTTGTATAATCATATTTAAGCTCGGTATATTCAACGCGGTTAATATCAAACAGATCGTTGCCGGCGTAGGGATAAACTTTATTGCCTTCTGTGTCATACACAGAATCAAGCGTTTTATTCAGCGGGAATTTAACCTTAATATAGGTAACGCCGTCCGGAACAATAAAATTCCAGTCCATACGGCGGCGCGCCGCGTGCGGGTTGCTCTCGCTCCACTCACGCGTTTGACCGTTGGTATACCCTGCGCTCCATACCGGTGAAACAGGGAGGAGCTCGTAATTTACATTATCGGCGGAGCCGTAAATCTCCATAGTCCAGTCAAGCGCATTATCGTAACCGAGCTTAGCCGCAATTGCTTTGTAATCTATATTCATATTATTCTCGGTAACATTAAGCCCAAAGCGCGTGCCCGGCTGCACCTTATAAATAAGGTACGGATTATATCCGCTTCCTGTGTCTTTCCAGGTGACCTGAATTGTATTGCTGCCTTTATAAATATCGTTGCTTGCAGCAGCACCTGTGTCTGTGGTCTTTGAAAAATCAATGCGGTGAACATTGGCTGCGTTTTCTGCCTTTGTGTAGGTTACGGATTTTATACCCGTGCTGCGGTCATTATCGGTCGGCAGCACAATTTTAACAAATGATATCTCGTTGGGTGTGCCTATCTTAAGTGTTTTACCGCTTATATCGGGTTCTGCATCGGTCCAGCTTACCATATCGCGGCTTACAAGCATGTTTACCTTTGAAAAATCGGTGGTGTCGCTGAAAACTGCCGTAAACTCGGTATTTTCGGCAATATTGTAAATTGCGTAGGGGTTTGTGACATTTAAAATGTTATCGCGTGATGATACATCCCAACGCGTATCCAAATCAATAGCAAGAACGCCATCGTCGCTTCGTACGGAAACTCCCATACCGTCATACATATTGAGTGTGGTATAGTAATCATTGAGCTGTGCTCTGCCAACCGCCCCGACGGTTGAGTAATCTGTGGTTACTGCCGTGCCGCCGTCAGCAGCAGACGAGGTAACGCCCGCCATACCTGTAAGCGAGCAAGCGGAAATTGCCAGTGCCAAAACAGTGCTGAGAAGCTTTGCCGTTTTTTTAAATTTCATCTGTGTCACTCCGTTTTTAATTTTATTTAACCCCGGCTCCGTTTCAACCGTCCACGTGGCAGAGCGGTTGAAAACGGACGCCGTTAAGCTACAAATAAAGGTTATTGCCGTTTAAGTGCGTTTCTTTTTCTTTTTAACAATCAAGAGCACTGCCGCTCCTATTGCGGCAAGACCGAGCACTCCGCCGCCTATCCAGAGCGTCCATACCCACCAGGGGTAGTAATATCCGTCAATAACGGTTACAACCTTGCGCACGCGCCTTTTGCCCTTTCTTATTTTCGGCTCTTTAGCGGTATTTTTGTTTTCGTCTTCATTTCCGAAATCAATATTAAAGGCGTTATCACCGTCAAAATCGGTATCATCGGGCAAAAGCGAAATGTCGTCGTCATCGCCGAAATCGGGGTCGTCAAAGTTATAGTTGTTATCGTCGCCGCCGTCCTCCGGCTGCTCGTACTGACCGTTATCAAGCTCGCCGGGCACTGTTTCCGTGCCCTTGGTGTAAAATGCCGAGATCAGCTCCATAGTATCGTTTCCGGCATACGGGAAAGCACCGTCTGTAAGTAGGCTTACGTCGCCCGTCATCGGGAACTCAACCTTTACATACTTAATTCCCTCGGGAATCTCGTCAAGCGTCAGCACCAGTCCGCCCCTTTTCGGGTTAACTTTGCTTACGCGCAGCTTTGCCCTTGAGTAAGCGGGCTCTGTCCATGTGCGGTGGTCGGCGGAAACATAAAGCTTGGGCAGGAAATCGGTGCCGAGCGCTTTTTCTATGATGTTCAGCACCGTAACATTAAATGTGACCTCTGCCTGGAAAGAGGTTCCCGCAACAACGTTATAGGAAACATAGGGCTTTGAAACATCGCGTCTGCCGTTCAGGTAATCCCATGCAACCTGTATGCCTGTTCCCTCGCCGAAATAGACCGACCAGCTTCTTGTCTGGTAGAATTTATAATTAACCTTGCTCAGCGCGTCAATAATTCCACTGCCGGTAAACTCCTCATTATCGTAGTATTTATCGGTTTCACCGAACTCATGCGTTCCGTAAACATCAAGCTCGCCGTACTCTCCGGGTGTTATTCCCACGCCGTTTAAGCCTATTATGCGCGCACCGCTCTCGCCGTTTACCTCGCCGCTGTGCGGAAATTCTGCCTTTATATACTGCGTTTCGGCGCCTGTTCTGAATTTATAGGTATCAATAACGCCTATGCCTGCATTATTCGCCGTTTCGGGTGAAGCCGTGTTTTCCGTCCAGCTTTTGCCGTCAGCCGATTCATAAAGCTTTATATTCCAGTTTTTGCCCATTGCGTCGCATTTTGCGGTATCGCGTGTTACTGAGAATATAGCGTCGGTATCGGGCTTTACAAGATACACGGCATAGGGGCGCTGTACCTTTGCGCCGTTCTTTGCGTAGTCCTCGGTGGCGGCAAGGTATGCCGCGCCGTCGGCAAGCTCGGCTATTTCAACGCCGTTGTAGCGGTAGAGCAGTAAATCGTTGTAAACCTCATCGGCAAAGTCAAGCTTTGATACTCCGGTGTACTGATATTCGCTGTATGTGCCGTAGTTATCAAACTCGGCATACGGCTCTGTAAAGGCCACCTCGGCAAGACCCAAAACAGCGTCACCGGCAAGCTTATCATTAACCTTTGTAGGCCAGATAACGCGCAGATATGTGTACTTGTTTTCATCGGCGGTAAGCATTACCGAATGGTGCTTGTTATCTCTGTTTTCGGTGTTCAGCGTAACGGTTTTGGCGGTTACCCAGTCGCCGTTCGCCTGCTTACCCTGAATTTCTATTACAAAATCCCGCTTATCGGTATAGCCTGTAACGTTGCCGCTCCACATTGTAATAAATTCGGCGTAGAAAGCTTTTCCGGGCCGTACCATATAGTCGATATACGGGCGGCGGTTATTATACATTCCGGTCCAGTTGCCGTCAAAAACATTGCCGAAGCCGGAATCGCGGAAAATATCGGCGTGGAAGTTATATATACCGAAATCGCTCTTTGTTTCCTCACTCAAAGTGCCGTCTATAAAGTAATCGCCGTCGTTTTCCTTGTAATAATCGTACTTTATTGCCGAATATTCAACACGGTTAATATCAAACAGATCGTTGCCGGCATACGGCCATACCGTTTCGCCCGCAGCTGACTTCATAGTGCTTAAATTCTGTGTAATGGGGAATTTAAGCTTTATGTAAATAATTCCGTCAGGAACGGTAAAGCTCCAATCGGCGCTGCGGCATGCGTCTCCGTTTTCTTGATAATTTGCGTATCTTGCGCTGTAAGCGGGGGTAACGTTCAGCTTTTCAAAGCTTACATTATCGCTTGATGCGTAAACCTCAATATTCCAGTCGGTCGCCTTTTTAAAACCTAATTTTTCCGCTGCCGAATCGGCGCCGCGGTTGCTCGTAACGGTAAAGCCGAAGCGCGTGCCGGGCTGCACCTTATAGGTTAAATAACCGTTATAAGAGTTTTCGGTTTTGGCGCTGTCAAGTGCTGACCAATCGGGCTGAACAACAGCGCCTTTGTAAATGCCGTTTTGCTCAAATGCGCCTGTATTTGCAGCGTCGGCAAAATCAAGCCGCTTTACATTAGCGGCATTTACCGCCTTTGTGTAGGTTACAAGCTTAATTCCGGCGTTATAGTCGTTATCGGTCGGCATTTCTATTTTCACAAATTCCGATTTTGCCGCCGTGGCTACAGTAACCTTTTTACCGTCAGTCTTAATTTCCGCCTTTTCCCATGTTACCGCGTCGTTACTTGCGTAAAAGCCTATTTTGGAAATATCGGTCGCATCGGTAAAGGTAGCGCAGAACTCTGTACCCTTTTCAATATTGTAAATTGCGTAGGGGTTTGTAAGCTCTACCGCCTTATCAACGCTGTTTACCTGCCAGCGCCAGTCCTTATCAATAACTATTGCGCCGTCACGCAGCTCAAGGCCTACGCCGTCGTGCATTTTAAAGGTGCTGTAATAATCCTTTATGCGGGGGTGCAGCTTGTTTGACATTGCGGAATAGTTTGCATTTACCTTTTTTGCCTCTTCGGCAGAGGGGGATGTAAACTCCACGCGGTTAATATCGAATAAATCATTGCCGCACCAAGGCCATACCTTTTCCCCGCCGGCGCTTGTCATGGTGCTTAAATTCTGCGTCATGGGGAATTTAAGCTTTATATAGGCTATACCGTCGGGAACAATGAAATTCCAGTCGGCGCGCCTGCGTGCGTCGTGCCGTGTCGGGCGGCTTGGATCCCACCCGCGCGGCTGATTATTAGCGTGACCGCCGCTGTAAACCGGCTTTACATTCAGCTTTTCAAAGGTTATGTTATCACTTGATGCATAAACCTCAATATTAAAATCAAGCACATCTTCATAGCCTAATTTTCTTGCTATGCTGTCAATATCCGTACTTCTTTCGGCATTTGTAACATTAAAGCTGAAGCGCGTGCCGGGCTGAACACGGTAGGTAAGGTAGCCATCATAAGAATTTGCGGTTTTAGCGCCGTCAAGCGACGTATAATCTGCCTGAACGGTGTTGCCCTTATAAATTCCCTTGCTTTCATAAGCGCCCGTGCCCGACTGTGAAAAGTCAAGCCGCTTGAAATTTTCTTTTTCGAGTGCAGCCGTGTAGCTGACCGATTTAATGCCCGCATCGCGGTTATTATCGGTCGGCAGCGCAATTTTCACATAACTTACACCGCTCGCGGCCCGAACGGTAACGGTTTTACCGTTTATCTCGGTATCAGCCGTGTTCCAGCTTACCATATCGGTGCTTGAAAGGAAAATTACCCTTGAAATATCGGTAGTGTCGCTGAAAACTACCGTTAAATCGGTATTTTCTGCAATATCGTAAATGGCGTAAGGGGCGGTGAGCGCCACAGCCTTATCAATACTGTTTACCTGCCAGCGCCAGTCAAGGTCTATCGCAAGCACGCCGTCATCACGAACATCAAGCCCCGCGCCGTCATACATATGGAAGGCGGTATAATAATCGTTGAGGTATGGCTTTAAAAGCTTACCCACCGAGGAATAATCGCAATCTACCTTTGTATCATCTGCCGAAGCGGCAAGCCCTACCGACACCGAAGCCGTTGTTACCAGCATTGCCAGCGTCAGTAAAATGCTTATAAGCTTTGCCGTTTTTTCAGACCTCATATGTCTTGCTCCTTTTTATCTTTTGTAAATATAAGCCTTAACCCAGCTTATCGAGTATGCTCTGAATTTTGGGCGAATACTCTGCGCCCCTGGTTTCCCATGTAGCGTTGCTCTGCAAGAAGTTCTGACCCCATGCTTCCCATGTAGTGCCGAGAATTTCCTTTATTCCGAGTGAGGTTACAGGTACCATATTGTATTTATTTACGCAGTCCTCTGAATATTGCCTTGCCTGAGTTGTAAATTTATTCTGCTTGTAATAAATTTCGGCAACCTGGTTGCTGTAATGATCGGACGCTCTGAGCATTTTAATAAAGTTCATTGCAATTCCCTTATTTTTAGAGCCGCTGGGAACCGCAAGACCGTCAATCGTTGCAAAAACATTGTAATTGCTCTGCTTGGGGTCGCGCGCCAAGGGTACTATATAAGCAGTGCCATCCTGTGCCATTGCGTTGATTTTCTTGTTGCTTACATTATATGCCACACCGTACATCATAGCTGCCTTGCCGTTCTGGAAGGTGTCCGCCGCCTTTTGAATTATGCAGTAGTTAGCGTCGCTCATTTTCTTAAACATATTCATAGCGCGGGTAATATTGGCAGATGTAAAGTTGCTTATAATTCCGTTGCTTGTGTACTTAATAAGGTCCTCGCCCGTAGTTGCCGCCATACCATAGGGGAAGCTTGAATTTTCGGGGGTTGCAAGGCCGTAAATGCCCTTAGCCTTATCGGTGGTTTTCTTTATAAGGTCGTACATGGTGTCCCATGTCCAGTTGTTCGCCTTAACAAGTGCCTTCGGTCTCTGGTTTTCGGGTATAGCGAACTGCTCAAAAATGCTATCGTTCACCCAAAGACCGGTTCTCGCGCCGTTCGGCTCTTTAAATGTAGGCCAAAAGTACACCTTACCATTGAATTTCATCTCATTTAAAAGCTTGCGGTCGGCGTCGCTGTAAACCCCGTTGTTAAAGTCAATGTGATCGCTTAAAGGTTCAATAATTCCCCTGTAAACTACCGAGGGGTAGTCCTGGTTTGTAACCTCGTAAAGGTCGGGCGCGTTGTTTGCTGCATGCATCTGGGCTAACTTCTGCTGCATACCGCTCCAATCGGCACAGCGTATTATTTCAAGATTACCGCCGCAAAGCGCCTTGAACATTGAGCGGTAGCACTGGTTCATAAGACCGTCTTCGCCCCAGGTGGAAAGTATTTTAAGTGTTTTACCCTTTGCGGAGTCCTTAAGCTGCTTTTGCAGCTCCTTCTGCGGGTTAGAGTCCTTTTCAAGGTCCTTTGTGTCAAGGGCTACGCTGCTGCCGTGATTTGCGTCGATTTTACTGCTGCCAGTACTGTCGGTGCTGCCGCTTTCTTCATCGTCATAAATTATTTCGACAAAGCTATCGGTAAGCGATTCATCACCCGAGCTGTTTGATTTTTTGCACGCCGTGCAGGAAAAAATCAAAACGAGCGAAAGTGAAAATACAAATAATCTTAAAGCTGACTTTTTCATAATAATCTCCTTTTGCCTTACGGCTGTATTTATATAAAGACTTAACAAAGCCTGTATACCGGTTTATCCCACTATTCCCGAGGTCTGTATGCTTTCGGTAAACCACTTTTGGAAAATGATGTATACCGTCATTGGGAAAAGCATAAACAACAGCGCCCCCGCCTGTTGATAGGCTGCGGTCGCCCCTACAATATCTCCGCTTACGCTTTGCGATACGGTTCTTTGCAAAAGCGATAGTTGAGAATTAAGTGTATCTAGGTTTTCAAAGAAAAAGGTTGAAAACATTGTGTCATTCCAGTGCGCCACAAGCGATAAAAGCGACACTATGATAATTGACCCGCTTGAAAGCGGCAGCATTACCTTTAAAAAGGTTTTAAAGGGTCCGCAGCCGTCAATATATGCCGCGTCCTCAAGTTCTGGTGGCAGCCCTAAAAAGAACTGGCGGTAAATGAATATGAACAGCCCCGAGCGTATTCCGCTTGCAAAAAGCGATGGCACATAAAGCGCAAACGGGGTGTTGAGCATATTTACGGTGGCATTTATTCCAAAGGCCGAAAGCAGCCTGCCTATTCCGAAAAAGTCGAAATACCTTATTTGCAGGGTCAGCGGAATCATAATACACTGGGTAGGCACAAGAATTGTAAGTAAGACGCCCACAAACCAAAGCTTTTTGAGCGGGAAATCAAATCTTGCAAAGCCGTAGCCCACAATAGCGCAGGTCATAACCTCCACAGCGGCGCTCAGCACGAAAATAAGCATTGTATTGCCGAAGGCTTTTCCGAATTTCATAAACCCGAAAACATTGATTATGTTGCTTAGCGTCAGTGATTTCGGAATCCATACTATAGTAGGGTCGGCAACCTGATCAAGCGGACGCAGCGCCATTGAAAGCATAAATATAAGCGGATAAAGCAGTATATAGGAAAGCCCTAAAAGAATAATAAACCTGAAAATTTTAAACGGCAGCGCCGAAAGACCTTTATTTTTCCGTTTTGCCACAAGCGTCACCTCTTTGAGCCGGAATACGGCAGCGTTTTATTCAATACATAATACACAATGCCGATAAACAGCAGGGTTGAAATAAAGTACAGCACCGAAAGCACAGAGCCATCGGTATATTTTAGGTAATTCGCGTTGCTTAAAATGCGGCTCATTATTGCGTTACCCGAGTCGGTAAAGCTATCTATAATAGAATAAATAACCGCAAGCAATATCATAGGCGAAATCATAGGAATAGTTATTTTCCAGAAGTTATCCCACCGCGAGGCGCCCTCAATTTTCGACGCCTCGTAAATGCTGGGGCTTATGGTTTGCAATGCGCCTAAAAACAGCAGTATTTGTATACCGGATTTCCAAAGCATATCAAACACGGTGTTCGATACGGTTATTAAAAATCCCGAAAGCTTTTCAGGCAGCGCAAACTCCTGAATAAGGGTCTGCACATTTGAAATTTCAAGCATACTTCCGCTTTTTGTGCCTTCGACCATCATAGACATCATATCATTGCCGCGTATTACCGAAAGCACCGCCCCGCCGGAAATTATAACCGGCAGGAAGAAAACCGCCCTGAAAAACGTTTTACCCACAAAGTTTTCGTTCAGCATTACGGCAATCATAATGCTCAGCACCACTATTACCGGCACCGAGTAGATGAGCTCCGTAAAACAGCCGAGCAGCTCTCTTAACAGGTCGGGGTCTTCAAGCAGCGCCCTGCGGTAGGCGGAAAAGCTGTTGAAGGTAAGGCTTATGCCGCTGCTGTCAAACTGAATGTCGTTAAATGAGTAAATGACCGTATCAATAAGCGGGCGGACAAAAAAGTTTATAAAGCCGAGTATCCAAATTGCAATAAAGCAATAGCCGTAAAGCGCTTTTTTGCCTGTGTAGGAAAGATGATGCTTTTTAATTTTGCCGTTTTGTGTTTTCATTTAACATTACCCTTCCTTTACTGTAAGATAATTACCCGCTTCAACGGTTCCGTACTCTGTTTTTACTGCCTTTTCAGAGTAGTTTATAATAATTTTTGAGCCGTTTTCAAACTCGGTAAGCCGAACACCCGCACCGATTACGGAATTTCTTTTAACAACGCGCGAGCCGAGCTCCTTATATACCGCTGAAAGCTTTTTCTGGTATCCGGCAGTTTCCTTTTTGCGGTTATTGAAATCCGCCCCGAAAAGATAATCGTACTGAGTGTTTTTAACCGAGGTTATATTGCCGTAAACAAAGGTAAATTTAAGCGACGCTCCGCTTTCAAGCGCCTTTAAAAATGTAACATCGGTATTAGCATCAAGGTTCAGACTTTCGGTTGAATACTCCTTAACGCCCGAAAGCAGCAGCTGATAAAAGGGTATGTCCTCGCTGATAATATCATAGCCGGAGGAATATAACGGTGTATCCGCCGTGTATTTACCCGCCGCAAGCGCATAGGCGTTGGGTGAGTACACAAGCCCGTTTTTGCCGTATTTTTCAAGAAGTGTGCCGAATGTTTTCACGGTATCGGCACGGCTTATGTAGCCGTCGGTATCAAAATCCGAGTAAGCGGTATTGCCGAGATTTATAAACGCCGACTCAAACCCCGCTTTATTTAATGAATTAAAATACTTTGTGTAAATTTTATTAAGCCTTACGGATTTAATAACATAAGCCGCCGGCATATTTTTATCTTTAAGGGTGGTGGCGGGGTTGAAATTGTAAAGCATTACGATGTTGCGGTTAATTCTTACAGTCGTATCACCGACGGAGGAAAATCCGTTTCCGCCCTTTTTGGCAGAAAAAATATTGTTTTCCAAAAACAAATTGCCGCCGCAAAGCTTTTTAAGCTCTTCAAGCTCCTTTTTGCTCCCGAGCGAACCTTTAAAGCGGTATTTATTCTGTATTTTGCCGGAAATTATCGCCGTATCGGTATTTCGGTAAGATACTATCGGTTCAGCGCCCGTTTGCTCTTTAAAATAGCTTGCAATTTCCTTTGCCTGCTTTACGGTGGTAAGCTTTTTAAATACCGTAAGCGGAATACCGAAAACGCTTTCCTTCCTTTTAAGCCCGCCGTAAAGCTCTAAAAACACCGAGGGCTCGGCGCTTATATTAACCTGTTTCAGCCCCAAATGTTCGCGGTAAAGCCGGGCTAAATCGGAATAATCAGCGCTTTTTTCGGCTAAAAGGTAGCTTACCTTTATTTTCTTTGTAAGCGGTGATGAGGTATCGTAGGTTTCGGTATTTGCCGATATTTCGCCGACGCCCTCGCCGATTGAAATTTTATCCGACCCTACTGTTTTAAAGGAGGAGTACACACGGTTGTATACCGTGGCGTCGGTAGCTGATACTGCGTTGATATAGGCGTTTTCGGCGCCATTATCAATCACGGCAAGATACGCGCCTGTGTTTGCCTTTGCGCCGAACAACGGCATATAAGCCTGCTCGGTTTCGGTTGCCCTTACTGTTTCGGCAAAGGCTGCATCGCCGCCGTAAACCGCCTTTTCGTAAACCGCGGCGTTCGCCTTTTCGGTGTTATTATAAATCAGCGCGCCGCTGCCGTCAGGCACAAGCGACCAGCCCTGCTCGCCGTAGGGCGCGGCTGAAAAATACGGCAAAAGCTGAATATTTGTAACTACATTGTTTTTTATGTTGTTAATTTTTGAAACATCCGTTTCGGCGGTAAAGCCCTTATCCGTCAAGCGAATTTTAAGCTTCAGCTTAACTGCGCCGTTAATTCTATAAGCCGCGTCAAAACCATCATCACTTAAAGCAACGGTAACATATTTCCCCTCGCCCGCGCCCGTAAAGCTGTTAAGGGTTCTAAGAGCCCCGCTTTTTTCGCTGTAAAGCTGAATTAAAAGCTGTGAGCTTTCCTTTTCGGTTTCACGCAGTCCGTCGGGTGAAAAATCGCGGTTTTGCGGGTTTGAATAAAAGGCTTCGCCGCCCGATTTATTTTTAACGTAAAATTCGCCGCTGCGCTCGCCCGCGCCTATAACATAAAGCTCGTAAAGGGAATTTTCGGCGCATTTGGTAAATTCGTTTTCACGAAAATCCTCAGTCGCTGCAGCAGTACTAAAAAAACAGCCTGCGCATAAAAGCGCGGTTATAACAGCCGCCAACGATTTTTTCAACATATGCGAAAAATCTCCTTTACTAATTGATGCGGTAAATTATTTCCCGGAATACCGTTGCGGCAAAAATAAACATCTGGCGCACCAGCATATAAATAATGACAAGCAGCAGAATTATTATCACCGCCACCAGAACATCCAAAAGCATTGAGGCAACCGCCTCAAGCACCGTGTATTTCTGATTGATTCTTGTAGACTGATAAAGCAGAAAAACGGTGTATAAGAGCCCTATTGCGGAAATTATGCTCATAATTCCCTGTTCCTCATAAACGAATAAATGGCTTAAAATAATGTTTATGTATATGGTGGCAGTGTACGGAACAAGCGCCGCCGCCGTGCCGTTGAAAATATTAAGCACATTTCCGTGCCCGAACCGGAGACTGCCCACAACCGTATCGCTCAAGACCCATATTGCCACAAAGCCTAATGACTGAGCGGTTATAAAAAAGCCGTTAAATTCGGTAATGTTGTTTTTATTGAAAATAAAGCCGGTGGCAAGGCTTGCGATTATCTGCCCTATGAAGAATAAGAAAACCACAACACAAGCGCTTATAAACGTTGTTTTCGATTTATCGGTGTGCAGCTTTTCGTAAAAATCCACCGAGTGCAGCATAATATTTTTTGCCCTGAAAAGGCGCGGTTTTCGCGGCGATATATTAAGGCGCCGCCTTATTTTATCGCGGTTTTTGGAAATAATTACCGCCGCCGCTATAATAACCGCAAGCACCGCCGCCGCGGGAACAAAATATTTTCGCGCCAGCTGCGAGCGGTAAAACCTGAAAGCCTTTGAGTAGCCCAGTCTGTCCTGCCCGAGCTTTGCGTATTTCATAGTTTCGGCATATTTGCCCTGCTGTAAATACGCTCTGCCTATGCCGCGGTAGGCAAGGTCACAGTTTGAGTTATAGGAAAGCACTGTTTGCCATTTATCAAACGCCTCGTCAAATAAACCCTTGTGGTAAAGTACGGTAGCGTCGTTTATAACGTTGCCGTAGTCAGTAGGCTCAAAAATGGTTATTTCGCCCTTATCCTGATCAAGCACCAGCACATTTCTGCCAACCGTTTCAATCGCCGCGGGCGTTTTAAAGGTTCCCTTTTGGTTGCCCTTTGCGCCGAAAACGTTTATAAGGTTTGAATCCTTATCATACTGAAACACTCTGCCGTTGGTGCGATCCAGAACGTAAACGAAATCTTCTTCCGATACCGCAATATCCGCAAAGCTTGTGTTGTACCATGTGCCGCCTATATACTGCGGCGTTCTGTCGCCGTAAACCGATTTATCCAGCGGGTCGGGTCCCTGCTCAACCGAGAAAATATCATTTCCCAGGTAATTGAGCCGCCTTATAGCTCCGCTTTTATCAGCAGTTACGGTGTATATAAAGTTTTTTGAGTCTATATCAAATGAAGTAAAGGTTGCTGGAAGATAATTTCTTGTGTAATCAAGCTGTTTGCCGGTCATGAATTTACGCCAAAATCTATCTGCAATAAGCGAGGCGGTAACCTTTACCTTGCTCGCCCCGTAAAAGTTTTTGTAATCACCCTCGGCGTCATACACAATAGCGCCGTAGTAAAATCCGTCGGCTAAAACGTAGGTGTTGTCGGCATCATCCACCAAAACGTTTATAGGCTTAAATTGCAGCGAATCGGGAAAATTCTCGGTTTCCGGCTTTGTAAGCACGGTCTTTACCATACCGTCGGTATTGCATATAATAACCCTTGCGTTCGCTGTATCGGCAATGTAAATTCTGCCGTCCGCCGTTACAAATATACCCTGCGCCTCGTTAAGCTCGGTAAGGCTTTTTGTGCCGTTTTCGGTTATATAAAATTTATCAATTATCTTTTCCGGCTTGAAATCCGCATTGTATATAACTATACGGTTATTCCCGGCATCCAGCACATAAAGCTTATCCCCGCAGGCGTACATATCCATAGGGCTTTTAAGGGTGGCGGCTTTTTCGGTGCCGAAGCTGAGCGTTGCCTCATAACCCGAGGGCACTTCAACCGCATTCCCCCACGAATCATAGGTATACGCGTTATCGGCGCTCTTAGCGGAAGCGGTAAGGCAGGCAAACGAAAGCACGGCGGCAAACGCGATTGCTGCTGTTCTTTTTAAAATACTTTTTCGCATTCACGTTTACTCCTTTATGCCCGATTGCGCCATTGTTTCAATAACGCTGCTTTGTGTAAGAATGAAAACCAAAATCGGCGGAATCATCATAATAACCGCCGCTGCCGAAGCCGTTCCCACAAGTGAAATTCCCGATGAGGTCACCTGATTTAAAAGGTCGGGCAGGGTTTTAAGGTTTTCCTTTGTAATAAACGAGCCGCCGCCCGAGTTCCATATGCCCTGAAATGTGAAAATAATAAGCGTAAGCCACGCGGGCTTTACAGAGGGCATTACAATTTTCCAAAGAATTAAAAACATTCCGGCACCGTCTACCTTTGCCGCCTCAATCATTGCGGTGGGCAGCTGGCTCATAAACTGCTGCATAAGGTAAAGCCCCATACTTCCGGCTGCCGCAGGCAATATAAGCGCCCAATAGGAGTTCATAAACCCGGTGCGCGCCATAAGCACAAACTGCGGTATTGCCGTAACGCCGCCTGTAAACAGTAATGACAGCACTATAAGCTTTGAAATCGCGTTTCTGCCGGGAAAATTGCTTTTGGCAAGAGGAAACGCCGCCATAGAACTTACTAAAATGTGCAGCGTGGTCGCGGTTACCGAAATAAAAACACTGTTGAAAAAATATCTTGTGAACGGCACCCAGGATTCCTGAACGTTCGTCCATAAAAGGTAATAGTTATCCCCTGTGGGTCTTACCACAAAGAACCTCGGCGGAAACACAAAAAGCTCATCAAGCGGCTTTAAGGACTGCAAAATAGAATATACAAACGGAAGAGCCGAAAAAGCCCCGAGTATAACTAAGAGCAGCGCAAGGGCAATATTTCCGCCTATACTCCGTTTTACCGGTTTTTTCATACTTCTTCCCCCCTTAGCAGGCTGTGTATTTTCTCAGAATTTTTGAAATAAGATTATTTGTTAAAATCATTACCACAAACAAAAGCGTTGCCATAGCGGAGGCATAGCCCATTTCGTAGCGGGTCGTGCCGTAATCGGAAATATGCGAAATAATAGTACTTGTGGCATAATCGGTTGACGGGTTTCCGCAAAGCGCCATACAAACCGCGCCCGCCGAAAACGAAGCGCTTATCTGCATTACCGCGCCGAACATAAGCTGCGGACCCATTGAAGGCAGGGTTAAATATATAAGCTCCTGAAAGCGGTTTGAAATACCGTCAATAGCGCCCGCCTCGTACATACTGCGGTCAATTCCCTGAAGCCCCGCAACAAAGGAAAGAAATCCCGTTCCGAAGCTCATCCATATTTGAACCACCATTACTATGGTCATCATATATCTGGCATCCGAAAGCCAGGCAATCGGGGTTGAAATTAACCCTAAATTCATAAGTATTCCGTTTGCCCAGCCGTACATATCGCCGCTGAAAATGTAGCTCCAAATTACATAAAGGTTGCCCGAAATGCTCGGCGCGTAGAAAAGAAAGGTCATAAATGTGCGCATTCCCGGTGAAAGCTCATTTACCACCCACGCAAGCATCAGGCAGGCAAAATAGCTTATAGGCCCTGTTACAACCGCGAACATAAGGGTGTTTTTTACCGCTATTACGAAAATATCATCATTTAAAAACAGATTTATGTAATTATCCAGTCCTACAAAATTCGGCATTTGCAGAAGATTAAAGTCCGTAAATCCCAGTATTATTGACGCGGTTACGGGTAAAACCGTGAAAAATGTGAAAAGCAGCATATACGGCAATAGCATTAAATAGTCCGTTCTGTGGCTCTTCATTTCGCCAAGCGTGTAGCGCAAACTTTTTCGGCGTTTTTTTGAACCTGTCATCATAATCTCCTATCTGCCGCTGCGTTTGCAGGGCTTTGTTTTCAGTCAAGCTTAAATTCCTTGCGTTTTCTCAGTATCTCGTTCTCAATTGTATTATTGTAGGCAACTATTGTCTCCCTGGGGTTAGCTGATGAATAAACCACCTTACGGAAAGCACTTATTAAGTTGCGGTCAACAATATAAGAGCCCGGTATTTGCGGCAGCATAAAGGAATCCTTCCACTGTGAATAAATTAACTGCTGCTCGTTATATGTCCATGAAAGGTTGGAAAGCGCCTTTACATTCGCCGGTGTAAAGCGGCTTGAAGAGCCGAGAAGCGCCTCCATTTCCTGCCCGTAGGAGCTTTGCGCATCGGTATCGGTTATCCACTCAATATACTTCCACGCCGCCTCCTTATCGCGGCTGCCCTTCATAATAACGGCGCAGGAGCCCGTGGCGCAAACAGAGCGGTTAATATTACCGTTTTTATCACGCGTGCCGGGAATTAAAGCCATTTTCCAAAGCCCGTCAATTTCGGGCGCTGTTTGCTTTAACATTCCGTAAAATGTGTAGCCGTTCAGGCCTATTGGCATATCGCCCGAGCGGAAACGGTTTAAGAAATTGTACTGATTGGGCAAGCCGTAGTCCTTATAAAACTCTGTCCAGATATTAAAGGTATCTATTCCGCCGTCGCTGCCGAAATTGGTCGATTTCATATCATCCGTGTAGTATTTTTCCCCGCGCTGATACAAAAGCGTTGCAAACACCCCTGTATCAACCGCCATAACGTTGCTTGAATCGGCATTGGGTATTCCCACAGTCAGGTTGTTCTGCTGCAATACACGGATTATTTTATACATATCATCCCAGGTTTCGGGCGGGGTCAAGTTAAGGCTTTCAAAAATATCCGTTCGGTAGAACATCATAGAAAACGATTCCGAAACAGGTATTGCGTAATAATCGCCGTTATAAAGGTAGGCGTCCATAGAGTGCGCCTGAAAGCGTGCCGTTACATCGTTAAAGGTATCAAATCCCGAAAGCGGCGTGAGTCCGCCGCGCATTGCAAGGTTTACGGGACTTCCCTGTTCAACAAAAAGCACCACATCGGGGCTCATACCCGAAAGGGACGCCTGTATCAGGCTTTGCGCAACAATGCTTATATTAGCGGTTATTCCGGTTTTCGGGGTAAAAACACCGTCGGAAAGGCTTTTAAGCACTGTCGCCTGGTCGCGTCCTGTGCTTACCCAAACCTCAATTTTGCGGTTTGTTTCCTCATCGCCCGAGCCGATTGATGAATAATCCTCGCTGAACGATCCCGCAAACGCCTTTGCCTGAAAAGCAATATTGCCCCAAAAGCCGCGGCGTTTGGTAGATAATTTATCGGTCCTTGTTGAAACGGTTATGGTATCAAGCTCAAGCGGCTGTGATTTAACCGTAGTCATAAGCCCTGAAATACCCGAGGCATATGAACTTAGCGTGGATATGTTTGAGGGAACTTCGGCAGGCTTTTTAATAAAGCCGTCAAGCAAAAGCTTTAGCTTTGTAATAGCCGAAAAATTTCCCGAGCGGCTGTTGCCGAGACTTACCGCGCGGTCAAATACCGCCTGCGCCTTATCCGACATATTCTTAACACGCTCATTAAAATCCTTTATTTCCTTATCAATGTGGTAATCGCGGTAGGTATCGGGCGACGCGCCCGTTATCATAATTATTTCGCGGTACAGCTCGTTCACATTGGTTACAAGCTCCTGCAGCTCCGCTATAACCTCGGTCATATCACCCGATATCACCTCAAGCTTTAATTGGTTTTCACCCTTATTAAGCTTTATAAGCCACGGCTCAGATCCGCCGAAAACATAATCCTGCCAACGGTTGTTAAATTCAAATTTTATGCTTTCGGCTTCTTTAAACGGAACGCTGCCGTTTACATAGAGTCTGCGGTAGGAGTTTGTTCCCGTGCTTATGTTCTGCCTTATTCTCGCGCCTAAATAGTAGTAGCCGTCCTCGGGTGCTTCAACAGTCCACACAATATACTGCCCATGTGATGAATAGTTGCTCTGCCCTATTGTGTTGTAGCGCAGCTTTATCGGGTCTGAGGGGGAGGTATCAATGCTTGTTCGGTCATACACCGGGTAAAGCGTTTTTGCCGACTGATAAAGCGGTGTTTCCGCCTCATATGCCTTGGTGTATTTATTGCCTGCCGCCTTTGCGCCCTTTGAATACTCGCTGTATGAAACAGGCTCTTTTTCGTTATAAAGTTCTATTTTTTCAATTGCTATTCCCGCAAGCGCGCCCGTAAGCGTAAGGGTATGCGCGCCGCCTGTAAGGTAAAAGCCGTAGGGCTTATCGCTCACTCCCGTATGGTCGCCCAAAGGCTCGGTTATCCATTCGTCATAGGGTATTTGCTTTGGGCGTATATCATTGCCGTTTTTATCCTTGGTAATTTCGGTTTCGGAGTGAAAGCACTTGGGCAAAACCAACTGGCTTGCCTCAAAAAACGGCGTTTTACCGTCCAGCAGCAGCCCCAGCTCTATATCCTGCGCGTCGGCATCAAGTGAAAAATAGGTAAGCCTTAACGAGTATTTGCCGTCGCCCGGCATTTCAAAGCGCCAGGTAACACTGCCGCCCTTGCTTTTCCAAATAAGCACGCCGTCGCGCCCGCCATAGCTGCCCGCCGCTGCCTCTGCGCCGTCTGCTGCGGTAAAATTCTTTCCGCCGGGTATAACCACCGTATTATCAGGTGTCACGGCTGCAGCATAAAGAGCCGAATATGCACTGTATTTATTTTTTCCGTCTGAAAGGGTGCCGCTCTGCGCCGCGGCGGATGTTTCCGCCGCGTATGCCGTGCCGCCGGTTAAAAGTGCCGTTACGGCAAGCGATATGCTCAATAGACACGCTATACAGTTTTTCTTTAGCATTTAAAAATCACCCTTATGCCGGTTTAATCTTAATTTTTTGAAAAAATTTCCTTAATGAAATCTTCATCGCCGCTGCCGCCCGGGCACAGCGCCGACTTGTTGTTTGAGTAGAACTCACCGCCGCGGTGACCCACAAAGGAAATATGACCGTTTTCGTTAAATCCGTTTATTGTGGTCAGAAGATAATTCATAAACTCCTTGCGATACCACTGCGGCTGAACAACATACCAGCCTATTTCATCCTTGCCCCATACATAGGAGTTGGGGTCGGTAGTATCGGTGCCGCTCAAGCCGTAATTATCAAACTCTACAAGGTAGGGGTATTTCTCGGCATACCAGCCAGAGGGCGATTTGCCCGAAATTCCCGCCTGATAAATAGAGTCATTCCAGTACCCTTTTTCTATTATGCAGCGCTGTGGGTTAGTTTCACTAACCTCGTGCTTTGTTTCACCCTTTGCCGCATGAACACGCACGGGAGCCACAATCATATCGGCAAGCATAGTTCCGTCAGGTCCGGTAAAGTTATTATTGTGCGCGTTTATAAGCACATAGCCGCGCCTTGCGTGGGTTTTGGCGTAATCGCGTATCATACCTATAAGCTTTGCGTAGGTTGCATTGTTTGTATCGTTTTTACCGGTAAGCTTAACCTGACCGAGATGTAACGCCTCAAAGCCAACATCAATAAAGCTGCACGCCCTGTAATAAACAAACATTTGCATTTCGGTTGTGGTAATATCGGGTATGTGGTGATTCTTTTCCCAATGGTCAACACCGTAGCCGTCCTTAAACTTGGTAAGGTTTACATTGAAATTGCGTTTTTCGGGTGTAAGCCCAAACGCCTTGAACACCCATTCAGGTATGGGAATATTATTCATACCGGGTGACGAAACCTCGAATATGCACGCCTCGAAAACAATATCGGGGTCAACCGAATGTGCCGCCGCAAGCTTTGCCTTCCACTGCGGGAAGTTATTCTGCTCATATGCATAGCTTGGATACCACTCGCCCGTGGCTCGCTGAACGTATTTTGCCCCTACGCTTGTTAAAAAGCGTATGCACTCGTCAATATTTCTGCCGCTTGTTCCTATATCGTAGGTGACCGCCCGCGAAAGGTAATCATTGAGCACATCAAAGCTTATGGAATTTTTAAAGCTGAAATTCTTTCCGTTATTTGCGGCGCGGCTTGCTATGCATTTAAGCTTTCTACCGCTTTCACCAACGGTATTTACTACCTTTTCCTTGCCGTCTATATCCGTATAGGTCATTTTAAGTATGTATTCTTTTCCGTCGATAAGTGCGGGCTCGCATTTATAAGATGAGCCGGTCAGACCGCGCTTGTTGAATATAGCCTTGCCTGCGGTATCGTAAAGCGAGATGTTCACCGTTTGACCCTTTGAAGGCTCGTTCCAGTAGAATGTGGGATGAGCGGAGAATAAAAATTCATCGGTATATTCAAGAATAATGCGCTTTCCCGTTGCGATAATTCCGCTTGAATTGCTGCTGCCGTCCGGCAGAGTTATGACCGAGCCTCCCGAGGAAGATGAAGACGAAGACTCATCCGGCGAATTATCTTCAGGCTCTTCCTTTACGGTGAACTCATACTCGGAATTTACGTATTCCTTGTGGCTTTTTACCCTGCGGCAGCCGGTAAACGCACCGGCAAGCACAGTTGCCGCAAGAAAAAGCGAAATCGTTTGCATACATTTTTTCTGATTCATAGCGCACTCTCTTTTCTTTGTTATTTTTTATTGCATTCTGCGAAATTCAAGCGGCGTTCAGCCGAACTTTTCTTTAAACTCCCTGTGAAAATGCGAAAGCGATCCGAAATCGCTCTCATAACATATTTACAAGGCATTCATTACATTGTCAGCAATTGATTTACAGTATCAATCATAAACCGTTCGTAATTTTTGTTCTTTTGGCGAAACTCGGTATCTGCATATTCAAGAATACCGAGCGCATAGGCAGACTCCCTTTCCGACAAGCGCCGGCCGAATTTATTCGCGCTTTTTAATAGTACGGTATTTAGCATTTCGTCATCAATTGCTTCAGTTTCGAACATCACATTATATATAATAAGTGAATCTATATCTCTCACTTTGTGCGGGTTTGTCGGAGTAATAAGCGTTATATCGTCGCGCTTTACCCCTCTGTCCACAACACTTAAAGCCTCGTGCAATTCCCCCCAATCACAAGTTTGATTTAAAAGCAATCAAGTCAATGCGAATAAACTGCAGCATTATCGTTTTTACGAATGTAAGATTTACAAAAAGCACTATACTTGTTTGTATTTATTATAGCATATTTCTCTGCACTTTTCCTCTTGTAATTATTGGTTTATGTTTTTTCACCTCAAAAAATAAAAAAGCATTGTATTTACCCTAAAAAAGCAGCGTATCTTTGTAATTATTATTATATTTTACCGAAAGCAATATTTCAATTGTAATATTGGTGTCTTATTGTATAAAACGCTCATTCAGTTAGGCTTGCAAGCTCTGTCAATTTTGAATTCACCCTGTTTCTCAGGCTAAGCAATTGCGCATCGTTAAAGCATTTATCAAACCTTACAGTGCCTAAAATATCTTCAATAAATTTCACTGTTTCTTCAAAGCCTATGTAGCTTTCAAGTTTTTTGAAGGCACGCATATCCTGTATTGCCTCATTGAAAACCACAAGTCCTATAGCGGGCATAGGCCCTTCCTTTCCGGGGTATACCGATATAGCGTCCCCCGAAGGAAAGGCGCCGCCGGCGTCGGTTTCAAGAAACGGGTTCAGCTTTAAAAGCGAAAAGCGCGAATAATAAAAATTATAGCCCCAATGCAGAAAGCCCTGTATTTTAAACCTATACATTTGCACGCCTATTGACCTGTTTCTGGCTGACGGCATTGCAACAAAGCGGTTGCTTACGCCTACGCTATCGGCATTGCAATAATAGCACCAACGCTCGGCAGCCTGCGGCATACCGTTTTTTGCAAGCAGCGCGGTAGACATTACCGGAATATCAAAAAGATTTTCTCCATTCAGCTTCTCGGACACTGCGTCTATTATTTTGCAATCAGAAAGATATTTAAGCGCCGTTCGCCTTGCCTTATGGTAATTTTCAAGCTTTTCCTTTACAGGCTCATCTGATATATGGAAGTATGTATTTTCAAATACGCCCTCCTTTTTAAGCTGATTTTTAAGCGCCGGCAGAAAAACCGAAAGGAAATTATCATATTCAGGCGACTCAATCGCGGTAGACCAACCGAAAATTTCCTGCTCGGCACCGTTTACCTCCGCAACAATTTTCGGAGCTCCCTCTTCACCCCACTGTGCAAAAAGGTGCGGCATTTCAAAATATTTAAAGCCGATACTGTGGCAAAGCGATATAAAGCGGTGTAAAAGCGAAAAATCAAAGCTGTAATTATTCCCGTCCTTTTTTATTTTAACAAGCTGAACAGTCGGCCGGCTGTGCCCCACCGCAGTATCGAGAGGCGGAGTAAAAATCGGCGTAAGAATCATATTTATTCCGTTATCGTAGGCGATTTTCAAATATTTTTCCGTCATATCCCACAGTTCTTCGGAAAATATTTGAAACCCGTAATAATCGGCAATGCAATCAACATGAAACCACTGGGTAAATTTAAGCTCCTGCGCGGGCAGGCAGACGGCTGATGTGTTTATTTTTGCCTCCGCCGAGCCCACCTTTTTCCCCTGCTCATTAAAAAAGCTGATTTTAAACATGTGTAAGCCTTTTTCCGCCTTCAGCCGTATCCAAATTGATTTGTATATATTATTAATGTACATCCAGTCCCTGTCGGCAGGCTCTAAAATATCGGGGTATATTCCCGGCTCATGGCTTATATAGTCCGGGTCGGAATAGGCGTGCGGGTGCGCAGCTAATCCTACCGCAACATTTTTTACAAAAAAGCTTTCAATTTCAGCCTCTCCGTCATATTCCGTTTTGAAGCTGTAAATGCCCTCGTCCCCTGCGACTACCGCCTGAAACGAAATCATCTCGCCCGAAAGCGCGGAAAATTCACTCACCCTGCTGCCGGTATATACCGCCCGCGGCAGCACTTTTTCAATCGATGATGTTGTAAATAGATCGAACATAGTATCCCACCGTAAAATGTAGTTATTATATAAATATTATAGTCTCTGATAAAGCACCATTTCAATTATCAGTTTCGATGTTTTTTGAATGAAACGCTCATTTTTTCACCGAAATTTCAAAAAATAAGCAGCTGCACAAGCGGCAGCTGCTTATTTGCAGATTGACAATTTTCGGTTTTCAATTCACACTGCTTAAAATTTAACCTTTACAAGGTTGCGTTAAGCAGAAATTTTTTAAGAACAGATAAATCAACCGCGCCGATTTTTCCGTCCAAATCAAGGTCAGCTCTCGGGATTTCAAGCGGAGTTTTATTTGACGCCGTATGCTTTTTGAGTCTTATTAAATCAAGTATATTGATTGTACCGTCGTTATTTACGTCTCCGTTTGCCGCTTCCTTCCTTATCGTGGCTAATTGCACGGTGCCCAACGCAATGTTATAAAGCCTTACGTCATCAAGTTGTCCCCTGAAATATTCATCATTCGGGTAGCCGCCGAAGGTCAGCGCACTGCCTGAGGTGACCGAAGCCGCACTGCCGGTTGCTACTGCCGTGCCGTCAATATAAAGCGTTCGGGCGCTCTTTTCGCCGTCCTGCACCAACGCAATATGGTGCCAATCGTCCTTTTTATATCCCGTGCCGGAATATATATTGTTTTGGTTGTGCCCGCCGAAATCATACTTATCTCCGTCGGCTATCCACAAGCCGAAATAATCCTTCCAGGTTTCGCGCCCGGTTTGAATTACCGCCTGCCAGCCGCGGTTGTCCGCCTGCCTTTTCACCCATGCGGTCAGCGAAAAGCTATCGGTGTTTAAAAACTGAAAATCCGTGCTTGCGGGAACGGTCGCCAGCTGCCCGTCGGCATTAAATTCAATCGCCTTGCCCATTACCCCTTCCGTAAAAGCGGGTGAGCCTGTTACAGCGGCGTCGTGTCCGTTACCTGTTGTATCGGGAATTTTGCCGTCCTTCAGGCTGTCAAAATCCCAACGGGCTATAAGCCCTACACTGCTTTCGCTTGTATTAACATATACTTTAACGGTTTTATACGCCGTGTTTCCTACCGTATCGGCAGTGTAGCAAACCGTCTCGTAAATTCCGTCATTTAAAAATGCGTGCTTTACAGGGCTGCCGCTCTCATATTTCAAATCACCGAAAAACCACTGGTATTCTGCTATTCCGTCTGAGTCTGTCGCATCTGCGGTGAATATATATGTGCGCCCTGTGGGATCGGTCGTGTCCTTTACCACGTTTGCCGAAAGTGACGGCATTGCATTGTCCTCATCCTCGGGCCACTGCTCGCGTATAAGCGCTTTATTGCTTGTAATTCCGCTTATCTGCCAGTCGCCGTCGGTGCTGCCGCCGCTGAGCCTGACCCCTTCGCCCGTAAGCTTCAGCGTAACCTCTATACACTTATCGGGCGAATATGAGGTCTCGTGGAAATTTTTACTGCTGTTAAGCGCACTGTACCATTTTTCATCCATATTTTTAAGCCCGAGGCGATAACCCAATATTCCGCCTATCGAAGATGGATTGCAGTCGCTGTCATGCCCGCAGCGCATTGAAATTTCCATTGATTTTTCAATATCTCCGCCGCCGTAAAGCAAGCCTATAAGTATATACGCCGAGTTTAATTTTGCGCTCATATTCATATCGGGCTTATCGGCTCTTTGGTAGAAATTGCTGCGCCACTCCTGCATTTCGGGAGTTTCCAGCGCTTCCCACGCCTCCTGCCAGGTTTTTCCGCTGTCATACGAATCAATTACGTTTTTCATGGTTTTGTAAAATTTCGTATTCTGCGGTATACCCGAAACGGCAATATCAGCCATTTCCTCCACGCTGCCCGCCGTAAGACCCGCAGCATAAAGCGAGGCTACAAATACTCCGCCGTAAACTCCGTCGCCAAAGCCCATAAGGTGACCTACCCGCCAAGCAAGCTCTCTTGCAATTTCGGGTCTTCCGGCAGCCAACATTCCCATAGAATCGGCGTCTATTTGCCAGTCAATATCATCACAGCAGCCGTTATTCTTGTAGTGGCCGCTTTCAGGCGCGGGTATTCCGTTTTGCAGGTTGGTTCTCGCATTTCCGTTTGCGCCTATAATCCATATTTTATTATCCGCCCAGTATTTTCCGAGCTTATCCCAGCCGGCGGTTACTCCGTATTTATCCATACATTGAAGTATCGGCACCTCGGCGCATAAGTCGTCCTGTTGAAACACCTCGTTGATAGTCTCCGGCGTCCATACCGGCACCTTATCCTTGGGAATAATTACGTGCCTGTAATTAAATTCGGTAGGACCGCCCCAGGTTACGCCCGCCATCTGACCTATCCAGCCGCCCTTTATGTGATCGAGCATATCCTCCTCGGAAATAGTAAGAGTATCCGATTTTTTATTGAGCGCAACCTTTATCAGGGCATTTTCGCCCTCAACCTTTATGCTTTCGGTTTTTGAAGTGTAGCCGTCTTTTCTTACCGTATATGTATATTCGCCCTCGATAAGGCTGTATGTGCCGTCAGTTTCCGGCTTAATGATTTTTTCGCCGTCAAACACCCTTATCTTAGCGTCTGCGGGCTCGGTTACAAAGCTTACCGTATAACGCTTATACGGCGGGTAGAGGGTAATATCCTGTGTAATATTATTTCCGCTCACGGTTATTTCACAAGTCGATTCCCTGTAATTATCATCCGCAGTGTTTTTAATAATGTAAGAACCGTTTTCTATGCCGTAAAACTCATACTTACCGTCTTTATCGGTCACGGCGGTCATATATTCCGTCAGATCCTTATCGTTTTTGCAAAGTGTAAGCTGTATTCCGGCTGCGGCTGCACCCGTATCAGAGGATACCGCCTTACCGCTGACGGTATATGTCTCGGCGTTTTCAATGAATAAATCCAGTATTTCTGATTTTTCAAGCGCGCGGCTGTATATGCGCACATCGTCTATCGCACCGTTGAACATTTCGCCGACGCTGCCGCCCACGCCGCCTATGGTAAATACTCCCGGCTGCTCGTTCATATCCACCGTTGCCTGAGATACCGATTCCCTGCCGTTATAATATATGGTTCGTGTGCCCTTTGCGCCGTCCTGCACCACGGTGTAATATATCCATTCGTTTGTCGGCATGGTTTCGGTGCCTATTCTGTCGTTACCTATGCAATACTGTATTTTATTGCTGCCGGGAATCATCCATACTCCGTAATTGTTGCTGCCGCTTCTGCGCCCTTTTTGTATGGCGGATTCCCAACCGGTTATACCGTCAGAGCGCAGCCAAAGGGAAATTGTGTAGCTGCTTAATTTTGAAAATTTAAGACTCGGCGAATCCTGTATAACAACAGGTGATTTATCCGCGCCGAATTTAAAGGCTTTGCCCGAAACGCCGTCTGTTATTTCCGGCTCGCCGCCCTCAAAGGTTCCGGTATATCCGTTGCCGGAGCAGTCCTCCACCGTTCCGTTTTCAATACTGTCAAGCTTCCAGTGTGCAATAAGTCCGTCGTCTGCCGCGGCGGCGGGAACAAATGCCGCTATGCTTAAAATAAGGGTAAGCGCTAAAAAAATACTGACTGTTTTTTTTAACATAACCATTTACTCCTTTTAATGTTTTTTATCCCAATTTATCAAGAATACTCTGTATTTTGGGCGCAAACTCGGCAGCCCTGGTTTCCCATGTGGCATTGCCCGCTATATATTCTACTCCGTATGATTGCCACGAAACCGAGAGTATTTCTTTAATACCCATTGAAGTTTCAATAAGCATTTTGTATTTTGTTCCGCAGTCCTCGCTGTATTTTCTTGCCTGCTCGGTAAAGTTGTTTTTCTTATAGTAAATTTCGCCTACCTGCCTGTTATAATAATCCGACGCCCGCAACATTCTGATGAAATTTATTGCGGTTTCCCTGTTTTTCGAGCCGCTCGGAACGGCGAGCCCCGTAAGGTCGCCCAGAACAATATACTCCTTTTTCTGAGGGTCGCGCGGCAGCGGCACAATTTCAAGAACGCCCTCCTTTGCAAGGCTGTTCAGCTTTTTATCGGCAACATTAACAGCAGCGCCGTACATCATAGCCGCTTTTCCGTTTTGGAATACCTCCGCCGCTTTTTCAATTTCGCAGTAATTCGGGTCGGCAAGCTTTTTGAACATATTCATTGCCCTTGTTACATTCGGCGATTGATAATTACAAATAATTCCGTTTTCGGTATACTTTATAAAATCCTCGCCAGTTGCGGCAACAAGACCCGCGGCAAAGCAGGAATTGTGCGGCGCCGCAAGACCGAAAATGCCCTTTTGCTTGTTTGTCGTCTTTTTTACAAGCTCGTACATGGTGTCCCATGTCCAGTTATTGCTCTTTATAAGGGCGTCGGGCATTTGGTTTTCGGGAATATTTTCAAAAAGGCTTTTATTTATCCATAATCCTCTTTTTGATGCGGTAGAGTCTGTAAACGTGGGCCAGAAATAAACCTTTCCGTTGAATTTCAGCTGTGAAAGATTTTCCCTGTCGGCGTTGGTATAAACTGCCGAATTAAAGTCTATATAATCGCTGAGCGGAAGCAGAATATTCCTATATACTATTGAGGGGAAATCCTGATTCGTCATTTCGTAAAGGTCAGGCGCATTGTTTGCCGCGTGCATTGAGGCCAGCTTTTGCTGCATTGCGCTCCAGTCGGCGCAGCGTATTATTTCCAACTCGCCGCCGCATATCGCCTTGAACATTGCGCGCCATGATTGATTTAAAATGCCGTCCTCGCCCCAGGTGGAAAGAATTTTAAGCTTTTTACCCTTTGCCGTGTCCTTAAGCTCCTTGCGCAGGGTCTGCTGGGCGTTGCTGTCCTCTGAAATTTTATCGTTTTCAAGAGTAACGCTATATCTATCCTTAGCGTCCTTTCCGTTTTTATCGGCGGAGCTGTCTGTTTCCCCGTCCTGGGCGTCCCCGCTTTCGTATTCAACTATTTCAAAAACGCTCTCTGTAAGGTCGGATTCGTTATTGCCTTTCTTGCAGGCTGTGCAGCCCATTATCAGGGCGAATACAAGCAATGCCGCAAATATTTTTTTCATTAGGTGTTCCTCCTTAAATTATCGGATATTCCATATGCTTTAAAGTGCGTTCGGCACATTTTGAAATTTCCACCATCTCCGAGCGGTATATTCCGGTTTCAAGCTTATCCTTAATCGGTTCTTTCCAATATTCAGGTATTTTTTCGACGCCTATTGCCATTCCGAGTATCGAGCCCACCGTTGCAGCGTTGCAATCTGTATCAAACCCGGTTTCAACCGCCATACAAATTGATTTCCCGAAATCCTTTTCACCGTAAAGCAGAGCCGCTGCAACTATCATTGCGTTGGGCAGGGTGTGAACTCCGCCGCCGTTTTCCGCATCCGTATACTTTTCATGTATTGCCTTTAAAACCTCTTTGCAGCTCTTACCGGATTTATAGCATTTATAAATATAAGTAATATCCTCATAAAACCTTGAGGTTGCGGGTATCTGCCCCAATCCGCACAGAATAATTTCTTCAATATTTTCACAAACGCCCGCCGCCGCCAAAGCCGCCGCCACAAACATTTCGCCGTAAATTCCGTTTTTGGTGTGGGAAACGCAAGCATCTTTAAACGCCATTTCGGCGGCCTTTTCGGGATTACCGGGATTTATGTAACCAAAATAATCCCCGCGTATCTGCGCGCCTATCCATTCGCGGTACGGATTTTTATACATTGCCGAATCAGGCGGAAAATAACCGTTAATAAGATTTATGTACGCAACCTTTTCGGCGGTACAGTGGGCGTCCCTCAGCTGTGCGGAAAGCCATGCTCCCGCAACGTCATAGGGCGTAAACTCCCGCCCATGGCACTCTACAATAATTTGTGATAAAACCGTGTAGTTTGTATCGTCATCGGCAAATGTGAAATCGCCGAACTGATCAACATAATAGCTCTGTTTAAAATTAAAGCGGTAATCATCTGGGTTGATCTTTTCCAAATCCGAGTAGTAAATATACCTGTGCATGGGGTAATTTCCGGTCTTTTTAAGAAAGCTTTTAATTTCTTCGGGACTGCAGCACTCAACAGTTTTGCCGAGAGCACAGCCTATTATTCTTCCGAGCCATGCGCCGTAAACTCTTGAATACGCTTTTTCCTTATTAAAACTCATATTTTTCAGTGCATAGGGCTTTCTCAGGGCTTTGATTTTTTCATAATCCGAAGGCTCTATATATTTAAAATCCGGTCTGTCGGGCAGGTTTAATATTAAATCAAAAATCGAGTCGGAAACCCTTGTTTTGAAATTGGAGCGCGGCAATTCAGCTACCGCACTTATAAAATTGCGGTATTTTTTAATATCCTTGCCTTCCTGTAAGCACTGATAATACTCCTGCATTACCGATTCGGAGTAAAGCTCCCAATTCCCGGCAATTTCCACATTTGGCAAAATGCTTTTTTCAGCCTCTATTTCCGCCTCGCGGTTGGTTTTATCCAGCACCAGCGAATCAAGCGACAGCCCGAAATATTTTGAAATTTTAATAAGCTTATCAAGATCCGGCACAGTTGTGCCCGATTCCCATTTCTGAACCGACTGCTGTGATACCCCGAAGACCTCGGCAAATTCCTCCTGCGAGAGCTTAGCGGCATTCCTCAGCTTTGAGATTTTTATATTTAAAGTCATTTAAGCTTTCCCTTTCTTACCGTCTTTTTAATAATTATAGATAATTTTTATTGCTTTTTCAATTAATTTTAAGTTGTTTTTTTAACACCTGCCGGTTGTGATGCGTTCTTTAAACAAAAAAACACCGATATACCGCAAACGGTACATCGGCGCGGATTTTATAATTTTACATTATGTTTTTTGCCTTTCGGCACTCTGCGGGGGTCATATTGGTAAGCTGCTTAAATGTACGGTAAAAATAGCAAAGGTCGGGGTAGCCGCTTTGCGCGGCAATATCGGGTATTGCTTCATCGCTGTACTGTAAAAGATTTACCGCATAGGATATGCGCAGCGACGCAATATATTTTTTCGGAGAAATATCAACCGTCTTTAAAAACAGCTTACGGTATTGACTGACACTCATATTTTCCATACGCGCCAATTCTTCAATTGAAATGTCCTTTGAAAAATTATTATGTATGTAAGAGAACGACTTATGCAAATTCCTTTTTGATAATCCGGAGGAAGAAATAGAGCGCTTAATTTCAACAAATATTTCCTGTAAATAAAGAGAAGAATAATAAACGAAGTCTTTTTTTCTCAACATCATCTCGTCAAATATTTTGTGAAATCGCCTTATAACCTTTTCATTCTCTCCGATATCAAAAATAAATTCGTGCCCAAATCCAAATCTATCAAGTAGGCTGTCGCAACATTCTCCTGTAAAATGAATCCAGTAAAATGAAAAAGAACCGTAATAATTCTGAATTTTATCGTGTCGTAAAAAAATTCCCATTCCCGGTTTAAGTGTTGCTACACTGCCGTCATTGCGGTTGTATGTCATCGTTCCCTCTATCATATATATCAATGTATTGTCTTTTCTTCCCTGAGGACGGTTCAAGTGAAAGACCTCTTCTTTGTTTTCCCTGCCGGCGCAATTGACTACCAACGGCTCAGATACATCCAAAACATTACTTTCGTTTATTAAATCAAGCAGTCTGTAATAACGCAACAATATCATAACAATCCACTCCATATAATTTAATGGTTTAATTATATAAATAACATAAAACATTGTCAACAGGTAGATTATTTTAATAAAACCGCGCGTTGTACAAAATTCTCGGCTGACTCGGTACGATAATACTGTCCGCCACAACAAAAGTCTTGATTGGCAGAAGTCCGAGCTACGGGGTGCAATCAATAAGAATGTAATCATAATTCTTTTTAACCTGATTGACATAGGTTCTCATAATGCACTCGCGGCTCATTACCGTAAAAAGATAACTGTAAATGCCGGACAGTTCCACATTACATGGCATCAGGTCGATACCCTCGTTACAATGAATAATACCGTAGTCATCATCAAACGGTTTGTTGTCGATTACCTTACTCATTAAGGTTGCAAGGGAAACATCCGACTCGTCCGGTCTTTTGATTCCGAGACTGATGGAAAGCGAGTCTCTCCTGCCGGCTCGGTCGGTGCTTCTGCCTACGGCAGAGGTGTCCACCGGACACCCGCACCCCTGCGGATCGGCGTCAATAAGCAAAACCTTTTTAGCGGCGTTATGAAGCCCAACTCCGAGATTCAATGCCGTAGTGGATTTACCCGTGCCTCCTTTCTGGTTTTCGATTGCAATTACTTTGCAATTACTGATATTCATCTGTAAGCTCCTTTCTTTGCTTAGAATTTCCTTGAAAGCTTTTCGTCCGATACACTGTTGTTATACATATTGAAAATCCAGTTGAGATAACGTTTAACACCAACCAAGGATTCATCACTTTTGGCTCCCTCAATAAAGGTTTCCGGTTCAATATTGAGAAAGATATTAACCAATCTGCTGTGGTCGTATTCATCTTTGTAAAGGTCAACAAAATTGCAGAACCCTACAATCAACGGCACATAGAACGATGAGGGCTTTCCGTGCCAAGCTTTACAAAGAATTTTAATTGCTTCACAATACTTGTCTGTTCCGATTCTACAAAACTCTTTGAATGCGGTCGAAACACAGCGGATACGATACTTTCCTTTGATGTTTGATAAGCTCACATCAACTCCCAAACTTTCATTGGCTTTTATAAAGTTCACTGTGGTCTGATCGTTTGCATAGGCTTTTGCACGAAGCCTTTCTCCGGAAGTAAGATTACTTGAAAATCCTGTTTGTGTAGCGAAAAGCTTTGCTTCATCTTCGGCTGAAAGATCATAATACACCTTGCACAAGATAGGAAGATGTTTTCCGCCGTTGCACTTAATTCTTGCCATAACGGTGTGTTGACCGTCAAAAACAAAATAATTTCCATCGCGAAAACTTACTTTTGGCTCATTTGCGATTCTTTCATCAAAGTTCGCAGCAATATCTGCGACTCTGGCCGTATCGGTTTTTCTCTGATAAAGAGATACTGGGGTGATAATCTTGCTACTGTCAATGTTTTCAAGTTTGTATGCTGAATTTTTGATTGTCATATGAATTACTTCCTTTCAATTTTTGAAATATAGATTTGAAACTCTTTGAGAGTGTTCATTGTTCTTTGCTGGTATTGCTTGTCTGCAAGCAATTTTGGGAAACGGGTAAAGTAGTTGTTGCACAGGTCAATTAGATCGCCTACGGCGGCCGACAAAGATTTCAGAATATCATCTTCATTTACCGACGGAATCTTGTCTGCATCAATATCGGTGGGAAGGCAATCTACGATTTCGCTGTTAGGTTCGTAGCGTGGCGCTTTGCGTCTGTCTGTTGATATTCGGAGGTTTTCTGCTGCTTCTTTCCGTTTTTCTAACGGTAGACGCACAATTTCTTTGATTGCTTGGTCGGTAGGATTTATCGTTCCATATAAAATCTCTTGACGAATGCCGGGAAGTACTTCTTCAGCAGCATCTATTCCGTTACAAATTTGCTGAGCCTGCTTGATCTCACATTCCGGCACTCCCATTTTTTGAGCAATTATCGAACGTGTTCCGTGTGATTTCTGGTCTGGGCAAATTTTACCCAGACCACTTTCACTGGATAAAGTATATTGATTGCCGTGAAATTTGCAGCTTTTCTTTTCGGCTTCATATTGCTTTCCACGAAGGTATCTTACATATCTATCGGACAGACGCTTAGTGCTGATTTGATTCTTACAAATCCAAGCGATTGCTTCATATTTATCTTCAAAGTGCTTTTCAAATGTTTTACACTCAATCTCCGGATGCTTTTTCAAAATCTTGTATCTACTGTGTCCGTCAATAATATATCCGTTCCATATGATAATCGGCATCAGGAGTTCTCCTTCGGCAACGATATTTTCCTCCAGTTGTTTGAACTCCTCTTGACCGGCAGGAGGAATTACCTCCTCAAATTCGGGATTTATCTGCAATTCAAGCTTCACATTCAATCCCCCCTAAACTTACAATTTGTTTTTTCCACCTAAGCACACACTCAATTAACATTGACAAGACTCGGTGATTATCTTTTCTATTGATAAGTGGCACACATTTTACAATCGATTGTGTACTTAGGTAGTACATCCTATTTGATCTCAACACCCCGGATGTAATGGGAAACCAACAGGCGGCTGACTGCTATCAGCCTCATGGGACTCTCACCCTCGCGCCTTCATTGTGACCCGACCGCGAATTACGGAAGTATCATTATCCTCTGAATAGGTCCTTGCCCGACGAGGAACAACCTCGCCTTTACAGTCGGAATTATCGCTCGTCCTTTCGGAGTCTCGGCGTACCGCTGAATGGCTCGCTATACAGATAACGTACCTGTTGGTTTGTCTATTCAATTTTCACGGTTCTCCGAAGAGGTTTTCAAGTCTCTCGAAGAACCCCTTCACTTATTACGCGATCTCAAGGGGCAAAAGTTCACCGTCTCCTGAAAAAAATTTTAAAAAAACACCGTATCGTAACTGAACGACACGGTGCAACTTGAATTACTTATTCGATTTGATATTTTCCTTATATATAGAGAATTTGAAAGTTTCTATTTTTCGCTTTCTAAACTTTTATAATAACTTCATCAACACCATCGGTATATTTGCCAAGCCGGATAAGCGAATTGCGTTTGTTTATAAGAGAAGAAATGATTTCTGCATATTCACGGTCATTGAGAGCGATGTAATACTTTTTGTTTTTCATAAGTGTAACCTCCTGCGTTGATTATATAATAATCCGGTCATTTTGAAAAATGTGCGTGGCAGGGAAACCCTAACACAGAATAAAAAGGGGATAAAAAGGTACAGGGTAAAACAAGTTCGAACTGTTATGAGCACTCTTTTCAATTAGCAGGATTTTTAGCACGATTTTTTGAGCGATTAGCAGGAAAGCGATTTTGATTAGCAAAAATCGAAAATTCCTACTAATTATATTAGCAAGCTAATTGAGGGTAATGGTAATATGAACACGAAAAACATGAGCAAAAAACAGCCTTAATTCGTCATCTATGCGAAAACACAGGCACACAAAAAATAAAGCCGAAAACCATGTAAAATCAAGGCTTTCGGCGTTGTTTGTGGCGTCGCTAAGAGGATTCGAACCTCCGGCCTACCGCTTAGGAGGCGGTCGCTCTATCCGGCTGAGCTATAGCGACATTTATTAAATTGTATTTGTATTACCACTTGCCTTTTTTGAAAAGGCAAGTGATAAAGTAACACCTTAGGAGGCGGTCGCTCTATCCAGCTGAGCTACGGAAACATCTTTAAAATCTATTCAATTTTAGTCTTAAACTTACTCAATGTCAATCGCCTTTGCCCGAAAGGCGGTCGTTATAACATATTCTTAGGAGGCGGTCACTCTATCCGGCTGAGCTGCCGGCGCATATACGCATATCCGTAAACGCAATGATTATTATACCATATAACCGCAAAAAGTCAAGATTTTCGTTTTACAAGATTTATCGCGCTTTTTGTACAGTCGTCAATGATAGGTTACACTTTTCTCAAAAAAATATGATGAAAACTACATTGAGTAAGACTTTGGATGTTTGGAGGAGCCGAAGGCGAC